>Ga0268359_10314_pt1 | contig 211442 bp, 188 predicted proteins | sample BioMet11_FD_194416 | JGI IMG/M metagenome (GOLD analysis project Ga0268359, IMG submission 194416) | Sewage microbial communities from Oakland, California, United States - Biofuel 11 (PacBio Assembly) | ecosystem: Engineered > Wastewater > Sewage > Unclassified | place: USA: California...
TCCAAAAATGAGTTGGCAAGGTTACGAAACCTCAAAATTGGTTTTTGTGTTCCAGTCGTTCAACTTATTGTCAAGGACTTCGGCCCTTGAAAATACCGAGTTACCATTACTATACAACCCTAAAATATCTTCAAAGGAACGACGGGAAAGAGCAATGGCAGCACTTGAAGCGGTGGGGTTGGCTAATCGAATGGATCATACTCCAAGCCAGCTTTCTGGGGGACAGCAGCAGCGTGTGGCCATTGCCCGCGCGTTGGTAAACGATCCGGTTATGATTTTGGCCGACGAGGCAACCGGTAACCTTGATACGCGCACCACATTTGACATAATGGCTCTTTTTCAAGATTTGAACAGAAGAGGAAAAACCATTGTATTCGTTACTCACGAACCGGATATTGCCACACTAAGCACTAGAACAGTAACCTTACGCGATGGAATCATCATTAAGGATGCGGTTAACGAAAATCCTCTTTCTGCTATAGAAATACTGCATAGTTTGCCAATTAACGACAATGAAAACTAATAGGCCATGAATACATTTAATCTAATTAGAATCGCACTCAAGGCCATGCTTCGCAACAAGATGCAGACTTTTCTCACCATGTTGGGGATCATAATTGGTGTAGCTTCGGTTATTGCCATGTTGGCCATAGGGCAAGGTTCAAAGCAGAGCATTGAAGGGCAGATTTCTGCTATGGGAACCAATATGATAATGATCCGTCCTAATAGTGAACTGCAGGGTGGGGTAAGGCTAGAGTCTAGCTCTATGCAAACTCTTACATTGGCCGATGTTACGGCTATTAAGAAGAATTGCGATCAGGTAGACGCGGTTTCGGCGGCGGTATCAGGTCGTGGCCAGGCAATTTATTCGGCTAATAACTGGCCAACTCAAATTCAAGGAGTAGGACCTGAATTTCTTGCGATACGTAAAATGGAGGTTAACGATGGCGTTATGTTTACCGAAAAAGATGTACAGCAGGCTGCCAAGGTTTGCATCTTAGGACAAACTGTTGTTACTAATCTTTTTCCCGATGGGGGCTCGCCAGTGGGTAAAACCATTCGGTTTTCCAATATCCCTTTTAAAGTAATTGGTGTTCTCGTTCCAAAAGGTGAAAATACGTTTGGACAAGATCAAGATGATCTTATTTTAGCACCGTTTACCACCGTTCAAAGCGGATACTTGCCATTACCTATGTTCAGAACATATATACCTCGGCTGTGGATGAAAATGCAACAGACGCTGCTGTGGCACAAATTTCGGAGGTATTAAGACGAAACCATAAGTTAAAATCATCGCAGGATGATGATTTTTCGGTCCGTACTCAAGCGGAGTTGATTAAAACATTCAGCTCTACAAGCGAAATGCTTACCGTACTTTTGGCTGCTATTGCCGGTATCTCCCTGTTTGTTGGTGGTATTGGAATTATGAATATCATGTTTGTGTCGGTTACCGAACGTACACGTGAAATAGGACTTCGTATGGCAATCGGTGGTCGAGGTATCGATATCATGGTTCAGTTTTTAATGGAAGCTATTATGATTAGCATGGCGGGTGGATTGATAGGTGTCGTTTTGGGTGTAACTGCCTCTTATACATTATCATCTGGATTAGGATGGCCAGTATTGATCACCAATTTCTCCATTATCATCTCGTTTATGGTTTGTGCCGTTACGGGAGTTTTCTTTGGCTGGTATCCAGCTCGAAAGGCTTCGAACCTTGACCCAATTGAAGCGTTACGGTATGAGTAAGTTTGTACAACAATAGTAAGTATTACCATGAAAAAGATAGCTACCATTATTATTGCCTTGGCCTCCTCTGTAAACTTATTTGCACAGGAGCCAGATCAGCCTGAGCAAGTTGAGCGCCCTCGAATGGACCTTAGGGCGATGGCTAAAAATACCGTGAGTAATATCAGCGAGGAGATTACTCTTCAGTTTGCTCAGCAGGACTCCCTTACGGTTATTTTCACGAATTTTTATACCGCGGTGAGTAATAACTATGAAACTGGTGATTCTTCGACGATGAAGCAGCTTAAATCTGATCGTGATGCAAAAGTTAAGCTTTTGCTTAGTCCAAAAAATTACGAACTTTACCTTAAGGTTATGAAAAAGCAGGAAGATCAATTTCGTAGAAATCGATCCGAAGGTGGTGGCAGAGGTCGTGGAGGAGATGGAGGCCAAATGCAACAAGGCCGAATGGGAAATTAGTTTATTATTATAATTATGAAGTTGATTAAAGTAAAAAAGAAGAATGCAATACAGATTGCCCTGCACCTTTTGGTGTGGGGGTTCTGGTTTGCTGCCCCAGTTCTTTTTCAGGGATATGAAAATCAGCATGAGTATACTGCACATCTCTTGCGCATGTGGATTCCTATGCTTCTTTCCGTTGTGCTTTTCTATTTGAACTATTTTTTGCTGGTGGGGCATTATCTTTTTCACCAAAGAGTTTGGACTTTTCTAATTATCAACCTCGTATTTGCAATTGTGATGGTGTTGGTTGCGGAAGAATTTAGGCGATTGTTGCCGCCGCTTAGTCTTTCTGCTAATTCAAACTATCCGCATCCTTCTGCCGTTTGGTTATCAACCAGGTTGTTGTTTTCTTACCTTTTTGTAATAAGTATTAGTGTTACTATTCGTGTTACCGGTAGGTGGTTTTTGTTGGAAACTGAACATAAAAATCTTGAGAACGCTAACTTACGAAGTGAACTCAGTAATTTAAAAATGCAGCTCAATCCACACTTTCTATTCAATACACTCAACAATATCTATTCTCTCATTGGTTATTCACCCGAGAAGGCACAGGAATCGGTGCATCGTTTAGCAAAGCTAATGCGATATCATCTTTATGAAACTAATTCCGAAACTGTTCCTCTTTCTGGAGAGGTAGAATTTTTGAAGAGCTATATTGCGCTAATGCAGCTTAGAACAAACAATAATGTAACTGTAGAATCTCAGTTTGGTCTGGAAAACCAGTCTGCACATATTGCGCCCCTGCTCTTTATTTCTCTCGTGGAAAATGCATTTAAGCATGGTGTAAGCCCTGTTGATCCATCGTTTATTCGAATAGAATTGGTGGAGCAAAATCAAATTGTTTCATTTGAAACATGGAATACCAATTTTCCATCACGGGAAGTTAATGATTCGAATGAGGGTATTGGTATGGAAAATCTAAGGAAGAGACTACTTCTTATCTATCCAGGTCGGCATAGCTTTCAGCAAAATTTGGAAGAAAGTGTTTTTCACGTAAAAGTGGTAATTCAGCTATGAGGTTGCTCCGCTGCATAATTGTTGATGACGAGCCTTTAGCGCTTGACCTGATAGAGAACTATGTTAGGCGAACACCATTTTTAGAGCTGGTGGGCCGCTGTAGTTCTCCATTTCAAGCCATGGAAGTGATGAATAATCAGAACATAGACCTACTCTTTTTAGATATTCAAATGCCGGGACTCACTGGCCTTGAGTTTTCAAGGGCGTTACAGAATGGACCAAGGATTATTTTCACCACAGCTTATGGCCAGTATGCTCTTGAAGGTTTTCGTGTTGATGCACTCGACTATCTTGTTAAACCATTCAACTATGAGGAATTTCTGAAAGCGGCCAATAAGTCGCTTACTTGGTTTACCATGGTAGAGCGTGGTAACGAAAGTAAGGCGGAGGATTCTCCTAAATCGTTACTAGTAAAATCTGGGTATCGTTTAGTTCGGGTTGATATTGATGATATCCTATATATAGAAGGGCTAAAAGATTATGTCCAATTTTTTTTAATAAGCAGCGATAAACCAGTTGTGGCTCAAATTACTCTAAAAAGTTTGGAGGAAAAGCTGCCAGAAAGTAAATTTTTTCGCGTTCATCGATCTTTTATTGTGAGTATAGATAAAATAACCACCATTGAGCGTAGTAGAATAGTGTTTGGTAAAACCTACATTCCTATTTCCGATTCCGTTAAAGAGCAGTTTCTTGCCCTTATTGATAAGCGCTTTATACACTAGCGTTTTATCAAAATTTACTACAATACAGAGCAACCATATAATGGGAAAGAAAAATGGCTGGTCTTTCTATTTTGTAGCGTTATTCTGCTGTCTTGTTTTCGTTATGTTGAATCGATTCCGCTTGTTCCTTTATCCTTCGTTTGATATACTGTTTTAGCATAAAACAGGCAAAGACGAAATAAACTAAGGTCAATAACCAAAGGTGTAGCCAGTCGTTAATAACATCTGAAAACGAGGCACCCATCAAATCCAATTTGAGAATTCCTCTTATTCCCGGTGTGCTTGGCACTAGTTGAGCAATTGTCTTTATCCAGGCTGGTATTGATTCGTATGGCCATGAAATACCACTAAAAAAGATAAAAGGGATGGAGGTAAATACAAGCACTAGCATGGAGTGTTCCCTGTTTTTGTAAATGGAGGAGAGCCCCATTGCTAAGAAAATTACAGACAACAATAATGGTAAGATAAAGAGTGCTACACTAATAAATTCTCCACGGTTAGGAAAATTAAAAATTTTTGTAACTAATCCCAGTACGTATATGGCGTTAACCATGTATATTGTGAGATAGACTGCACTTTTGCCCAGAATAATTGGAATTGTTCCACCTCTTTTTTGGCCTACAGGAATTAGAAAATGGAAGCGTTTACGTTCTCTATTTGTTCCTCCAAGCATTCCAATACCAATAAGTAAGGTTTGCTGTAGCACTAGTATTAATACCCCCAGCATCACATAGCTGGCATATCCTTCGGCAGGATTGTATAGAGCATTAGTAATAACGGGAATTGGATCACGCTTTTTGAGTGCCTCTGTTGGGGGAATTCCTTGGGCTTCCATTTTCCTTACTTCAACTCCGGCAGAGTAAGTTCCAATGGCGTAGGAACTTCCCTTGAACACTTGTTTGTAGAAGAGAAAATAGGAGGCATCGCAGTACACCATAACGTGTGCCTGTTTTCCAGAAAGCACCTTTTTGCAAAATCTTGCGGAATAAGAACTAGTCCGTGAATATCGCCGCGGTAAAAGGAATGCGTTCCGCTGGCTAAGCTGTTTGGCTCCAGCGTAATCTTAATGAATTCAGAGGCGTCAAGCATTCTAACTAACTTTCGACTTTCGCTAGTTCGACTTTGATCGATTACGGCAATGGGAACCTCTTTTAGTACCTCTCCCGAGTAAACTATACCATAAATCAGAGGATAAGCAAAGACAGCAATTATAAAGATTAGGATTACTCCGGCATCTGAAAAAATGTTACGGAATTCCTCCTTATAGAAGAAAGCAAGGTGGTCAAATCCCTTTAATATTTTATGAATTCTCCTCATTGTTTTTTTTTAATGTTTTCCCCACATTTCCTCGTTTTGCATTGCTTTTTTTAATCGGAAAATTGCAAGTGTTGGAATAGCAATGAATAAAGCCAATGCTAGCAGGCTAGTGGCTGAATAGTAAAGAGGCATCCCTTTCATTGCTTGGTCGATGAACAATCTATTGAAGTGGGTGTATGGGAAAAGGTAGGCAAATATTTGCCCCGCTATTGGCATTGCCATTATGGGAAATGCCAGTCCCGAAAGAGAAAATGCAAGTGAAGAATAGGCCATGCCAAAGCTGAGCGATTCCCTCATATTTGCCCGTAGACTTATAAATAGAATTCCTACTGCCTGGTATGCAAGAACATACATAATGGTAACAATAATGAGTACCCGCAATACCGCCCTTAAGTGGGACTTGCAGGTATTTGAAAATTAGCATGTTCATAAATAGTGCTACGGCAGTATAGATAACGGTATAGGGTAATAATTTACCCGTAACCGCAACCCACGCTCTTCCTCCGGCAGCTTCTAACCATTCACCCGCTGTATGTTCCTTAAGTTCCACCCCAATGGCATAAATGCTCATTAAAAGCACGAACATTTGTAGCATAATGGGTAGCATAGAGGTGGTAATGAAATAGTTGTAACTTACATAGGGGTTGTATAGAACATGTGTATCAACCGTAACAGGAAATGAAGATTCTTTTGCTTGGTCGAGCATTGCCCCTTTTTGCATTTTCGTTGCCACCTTAATCTGGCCACTTAAGGTACCAACTGCGGTTCTAACATCTTTTGATATTGAACTACTTGCAGCAAGGTTAATGTTATTGTAGTAGAGCACAACTCCGGGTGCTTCACCTCTCAATGTGTTTTTTTCGAAATCTTCGGGGATATAAACAACGGCATAGCATTTCCACTTCTGGATAAGAACCTCTGCTTCGTTAAGGCTTTCAACTTTATAGGCAAAATTAACCGACGGTGTAGCAGCAATCATCCTTGCTACGGTATGTGATAGCTGAGAATTGTCGTTATCAACCAACGCAACCGGAAGCTTTCGAGCTACTCCTGAGTGGAAGAGTGAAATAAAGAGAACGAAGGCAAATAGTGGCAATATAAGCGTTACAAAAACGTAAATTTTACGCGAAACCATTCGCTTAATCTCTCGCCGGGCAATTCGCCATATGCTATTGTCAGCCATTTTTTAGTTATTCTGAGCAGGTAACTTGTCCCAGTTTACGAGTATGCTCATTCCGGGACGTAAACCAACAATATTTTTTGATGGAACTGCTCGAACCTCAAATGTTTTTTGGTCGAAATCTCCTGAAGTTTTTGTCGCATGCCAGGTAGCAAATTCACCTAAGGCTGTAATGTAGTTAACCTTGATGTTTATCTCCTTGTTTCCCAAGGCAGGTACAATGGCAGAAATTTCCATACCCATTCTAACTTTCGACATGAGGTCTTCACGGAGGTTAAAGGTTACCCATACGTCCGATAGATCAACTAGTGTTATAATTGGGAATCCTGTACCGACTAGTTCACCCTCCTCGGATATAATAGTTACTACCTCTCCATCGGAGGGTGCTGTAATAATTGTGGCATCTACATAGGCAGCCACCTCTGAAACTACACCGGAGGCTTGCTCCCAAATTGCGGTAGCTGCACTTTTGTCTTCTTTACGAGCACCTTCTTCGGCCATTTGGTATTGTGCCCGAGCTGCTACCTCTGTGGTTTGAGATGCCTTCATATTTGCTTCGGCCTCATCCAGCTTCTGAAGGGGAACAACACCGTCTGCATAGAGGTTTTTTACCCTTAGGTATGTTTTACTTGCCAAATCGGAACCAGCCTTTGCCTTTTGCCACATGTTGAAAGCTGCTTCAACTTCTTGCGAACGTGCTCCTTTATCTGCTTTGTCGCGTTGAGCACCTGCTGCCCTCTGAGCGGCTTTAGCTTGCTCCATTTTTGCCCTTATTTCGGGGCTATTAATAATTATGAGTGTATCACCTTTTTTTACTGTTTGTCCTTCTTTTACTAAAATTTTGGCAATACGACCAGGTATTTTAGAGGCAACTTTTATCTCCTTGGCATCCATCTCGCCCTGAACCATCAGCGGAACTGGCTTAAGCAAAATCCATCCTGCAATGGTTAGTATAATAAGTCCGGCAACAATACCGGCAATGATGAGCAAGTATCTCTTATTTTTTTTCATAGTGCTCCTGAATTGCATTGGTTTGATATGTTTGAATTTGTTGACTTAGTCCACTAGCTTCAAGCAGTTGGGCAAGTGTGATGTCGTAGGTGTAAATTAGGTTCAAACGGTCTATTTTCACCTTCGAAAGGTTAAGTTGAGCATCTACCACATCTAGCGAGGTGGCATAACCTTCACTGAACGATTTCTCGCGAACCCTTAAATATTCTTCTGAAAATTTTAAACTAGTTTGAATGGAAATAAGTTGCTCGCTAATTTTCATAAGCTGTTCGTATAGGTTTGTTACCAATACTTGAATATCATTTTGAGCTTTTTCTTGGATATCCACCACTCTCCTTTGTAAACTCTTTGCAGCTTGAACTTTTCTTGTCCGCGATAGTCCATCGAATAGGGTATATTTTACTCCCACAGCCACAAACCAGTTGGGCACTAAATCGGTCACATCCTTATTGTAAAGGTCTTTAGTTCCAGTTAAAGCAATGGTAGGAAGGTAGTTTGCCACTTCGCCTTTTACATTAAGATCGGCAAGTTGTTTGTTTACAGCAACCTGTCTAAGTTGGGAGTTGCTTTGCAATGCTTGTTGCTTAAAGTAATCCAAATCTTGAATGCTTGTTGGCAGGAATAGGGGGGAAGTTGTTACAATTGATCCCTTTGTTCCAAGTGTGCTTACTAGGGCGGCTCTTACTACGCCGGCATCTCGATTAGAACCCTGTAGTGCTCTATATGCTTCAGCTTGGTAAACCTCAGCATGTAGTTTCTCAGCATCGGCAATCATACCATTTTTTACTAAACTTTCAGCTTGTCGAACATGACTGTTCATGCCATCGAGCACCTCTTGCCTTACCGCAATTACGTCCTCTGCCAGTGAAAGGCCAAAGTAACGAGTTGTTAGTTCGGTAATTAACGAAGCCGTTTGTTCATCACTTTTTCCTTTGCTTGATTCACTTTAACCTCGGCTGCCTTGTTTGCGGTTCGAATTTTCCCTCCTGCGTATATAGGTAGCGTTGCTCCTGCCGTAATTAATCCAAATTGCTTTTCCTGCATCACGTATTTGTCAGGAATTGCATTAATGGCATTGGTAAATTGTGTTGGCATTTGAGCCATGATTGTTGGCCAGGGTTGGGGCAAGGCACTAATGGCAGAAGACGGTATTGCAGAAAAGAAGTCTGTCATTCCTGATTGTAGACTCTTCTTTGTGTCTTTTAAATCTAAACCAATGTCATCATTGAGTAGGGTATAGGCTCCTATGATTTCAACTTTGGGCATGTATAGTCCCATGGCTGCTTTCCTTTCGTATTCCCTTTCTTTGATCTCTTGATTTGCAGCCTGAATAAGTTGGTTGCCTGTTTGCATTTGCAATAGGGCTTCGCCAAAGGAAAGTTTTAATGTGTCCTTCGCCTGCTCTTGGGCCATCGCTTGTTGAATTAAAGCCATGAACAGCACCATATAAAATGCACTGACCCCCAATATTTTGCGTATGATCATTGTTGCCTGCATTAATGATTATTTAAAACTCACTAATTTACAACAACTTTGTTGTTGTGTGAGAAAATATTTGAGGTGCAAAAATAGCATGGTTTTTTTGCATTACATGAAAAAAAATAGACTTTTTAACATATTTGTTCGAAAAGTTTAATGTTGAGCTATCTATTGGTAATAGTGACAGCTTTTTTAAATATTTTATGTTGAGGTATTGCAGAAATAAAAACAGTAGCTATCTTTGCAACGCTAAATCGGTAAGGCATTCCAAGTGTTCGGTTTAGAAAAGTTCTAAATATTTGGTTCGGTAGTTCAGTTGGTTAGAATGCCGCCCTGTCACGGCGGAGGTCGCGGGTCCGAGTCCCGTCCGGACCGCAAAGCTTAATAAGCAAGCGGTTAGAATAAATTTGGTTCGGTAGTTCAGTTGGTTAGAATGCCGCCCTGTCACGGCGGAGGTCGCGGGTCCGAGTCCCGTCCGGACCGCAAAGCTCTCTTAATAGAGGGCTTTGTTGTTTTACCTCCATGGTTAAATAGTCTTATCTGGCAAGAAAATTTTGCACAGAATCATTGAATTTTATTGGTTATACCATACTTTATGGTAATTTACTACTAGTAATGTTGTATGCATTAATAGAGTATAAGTCATGACGAGCGTTAATCGATAACTTCGTTAGACTTTAAAAAATAGTTTGGGAAACTATAAAAATGGTAGTATCAAATCTTTCTAGTTGTGAAAATAGAAAAATTAACCTTACCGTAAATCCGAGTCTCCAAAAAATTGGGATGTAGGTTAAAGCTGTATTTCTCAGAGTGCTCAATAATAAGCCAGCCATCATGAGCAAGAAGATCTTGATCAAATACCAGCTGCGGAATCGTGTCAACTCCGACAATATCGTAAGGGGGATCTGCAAAAATGATTTGGTACTGTTTTTTACAAAATTTTAAGAACTGGAAGGCATTGTGCTTTATTGGGTGTATTTGACTAAAACCTAGTTCCTTGGCAGTTTTTGCAATAAAGGTATAGTGAACTTGGTTCATTTCGACAAGGTCAATATAAGGGCAACCTCTTGATGCAAATTCAAAGCTTATGCTGCCAGAACCACTGAAAAGATCAAGAATGGAAAGTTCTTCAAAGTCAAAATTGTTTGCAAGGATATTAAATAATCCCTCTTTGGCCATATCTGTTGTTGGCCTTGCTTTAAAGTTTTTGGGTGGAGTGATTGTTCTTCCCCTAAATTGACCACTAATTATTCGCATGTGGCGCTGTAGAACAGGTTGGAAAATCGTGCTTTCAGGTGATCCTGAATTTTGTAGCAAAGAGTATAATTGCCAGAAAATGGATCATTAATGGTATTGGGGTAAAACTTTTTCAGTGCGGGAATAATTTCCATTTCTTCTTCGGTTGCACCTGAAAATAAAATAGATACCTCTTGGTGGCCCAGAGTGGTAAGTGCAGTAGTCAGGTAAAATACAACGTCACTAGGCGCCTTGTAGCTATATGAGTTTATTAGTTGCAGATCGTTTTGCTTGTATATGGCTAAATCAAAAAACATTTCATTAACATGGATTCCGACAAAAATTGATTCGTTATGCTTCTCTTCGTCAAGTCGTTGCAGAAATGGATAGACCTGCGGAACAAGCTGAGCACTTGGAAATAGTGCCGTTAATTTGTTAGCCAAGGTAGATGGGAAGGCGTAGATTAACCAAGCTTGAAGCTTTTCTAATTTTAAATAGTGAATCTCATCCAAGTCCTCAAGCTGATGCGTTGTCGAAAGAAGAAGTTTTGCTTTCTCCTTAATAAAGATTGATTCAGGAACTAGCGTATAGTTGGGAGTTACATATAAAATAGTTGTTTTTTATCGGATATTTTGGCAACGATTTTTCGTCGTGTAGCATCCTACTAACTAGTTCTGCTAAATCTTCTGTATCAGCTACATTATTGTTTTGGTAGTGCTTAAAAGCAACAATTTTCTGTTGCTGTTTGTCGGCAATACAAAATGAAAGTCCATCCAGGCTAACCCGGATGGACAGACAGTAAGTATTGATAGTATTGATGTCGTATGTTTCGTCGACTAAATCAATATTTTGCATCATTATTTTATTACTATTCCCAGTTTCCAGCATTGTTAGTAGCTTCGGTGAGTGAACCTACCATCAACCCTGGAAATTGATCAAGCGCTTTTTTATCATTTTTAAGGTTAATTACCTGTTGCCTATCCATTCCCCAGTATAGAATGTCGTAAGAAACCTTACATTCAAAAACTTTCACTTTCACCTTAGAGGCAGTTTCCAAAACATTGGCAGCTAGTTCAAATTGATTTCTTCCGCCGGTGTATGGAACATAGCGTAGAGAGTCTACATTAATTTTTTTGAAGAGAGAGTCATTTACACTAACTTTAATCTTTTCACGAACGATCATTTTTCGTGCAACGGCGATGGAGTCTTCTTCCGATCCGATTTGCTTCACAACAATGAACGAGTCACGTTTTGCAAAGTTTATGAGCGTGTCAAAACTACCTGTATAACGATCATATTTTGATTTAAAGGCAACTTCAGCCGTTCTAATGTCTTTTAATCGTTGGATCGTTTTGTTGTCTCTTTTATCTTTTTCGTCCTTAAACTTAATAGGTTCATTAATACTCTTTGTAATAAGGTAACCAAGGAATACTATCAGTAAAAGCAGGAAGATCTGAAAAGCTTTTTTCATTTCTCTAGAATTAGGTTATGTTTGCTGCAAATTTAAAAAAAAATTATTCTCTCTTCTCTTCTCTTCTGATTTCTGAGTTTTATGTTAAAAAATCATTTAAATCGGTTGTTTATCGATGCTTTTTCTTTCGTTCCCACCGAAGGTCAACGGGTATTGTTCGATAAAGTAGCCCTTTTTATTGCAGGGGAGGAGTCTTTTTCAATCATGATTGTTAATGGTTATGCGGGAACAGGTAAACTTCGGCTATTGGCGTTGTTGTTCGCGTGCTTGAATCATTAAGTCAACGTGTGGTTTTACTTGCACCTACGGGTAGAGCAGCAAAGGTGTTTTCAACATATTCAGGAAAGTCTGCCTTTACAATTCATAAGCAATTTATCGTCAAAAAGTAGCATCCGATTTAAAGAGCGAATTCAACTCTTAAACCACAATATTTTTAAAGATACACTTTTTATTGTTGATGAAGCTTCGATGATTTCTAACCAAGCGATGGAGCAATCGGTTTTTGGCTCGGGCAATCTTTTAAGGGATTGGTAGATTATGTAAATGAGGGAAAAAATTGCAAGTTGCTGCTTATTGGCGACGATGCTCAGCTGCCACCCGTTGGAATGGAAGGAAGCCCCGCCTTGAACAACGAGGTAATGATGGGCTTTGGGAAGGTTCTTTATACTCGGTTGACAGAAGTTGTAAGACAGGCGGCAGGTTCCGGAATATTAGCCAACGCTACGGCAATTAGGCTTTTATTAAATGAAGAGGACGCTGGCGTTACCATATTTTGATATTCAATATGAAGATGTTGACCCTGTTACGGGTGTGGAACTGCTAGAATTGTTGGAAACTTGCTATGGAAAATTTGGCCGTGACCAGGTGGTCGTAATCACAAGGTCGAACAAGAGAGCGAACCTATACAATAGTGGTATAAGACAACGAATACTTTACAGAGAGGATTCTCTTTCAATTGGTGATTCTGTGATGGTGGTCAAAAACAACTATTTTTGGACTGCCTCACTTAAGGAAATTGATTTTATCGCAAATGGTGATATTGCAATTATAGAGAGAATCGGTCGGTATGTGGAGCGCTACGGATTAACTTTTGTAGATGTCAGCTTGCGATTTCCCGATTACAACGATCTGGAGTTGGATGCCAAATTATCATTAACACTTTAAGTTCCGATTCAGCCTCCCTTTCTTATGAACAGAATAGGATACTATACGAAGGGGTAAATGAGGACTATCAGGATATTCCTTCACGAAAAAAACGGTGGTTACAGGTTAGGGAAGATCCATTTTACAATGCACTTCAAGTTAAGTTTGCCTACGCTATAACTTGCCATAAAGCTCAAGGAGGACAATGGCCGGTTGTGTTTATTGATCATGGGTACTTTACAAAGGAGATGTTATCAATCGATTTTTTACGATGGTTATACACGGCTTTAACTCGTGCCACTGTAAAATTATTTTTGGTTAATTTTGATAAAGATTTTTTTTAGGGTGGAAGAGTCGTTATCTTGGTTGTGAAAATTGGTATCGTAAAAAAAATTGACTACTATACACTCAGGAACCTTATCTTGTTGGATGAAATTCCCCATTTATTTCATTATTTTTGGAATTTATATTTTATTATTGTGAATGTTAAAAGTTGCTTTGCATATTTTTATAGTCAACATAGACCAATTAACTTAATCCATAAACCTAATTGAATCCTTATGAAAAAAAATTCTTCTTTATTTTTCTTTGTTGCTATTTACCACAAGCTTCGGTTTGCAGGCTACTCCTGTTAGTCCAGAAACGGCAAAAGAAGTTGCAGTAAAGTTTTTTAAGCACTATTCATCACGGAGTGTAAATGTTATATCGGATGAGATTGTTTATAAAGGCGATTCTGATCCTGTATTTTATGTGTATACCTTTACCGATGGTGGATTTGTGATTGTGGCGGCTGATGATGCTATTACTCCTATTTTAGGATATTCAACTACCTCGAACTTTGATAAAAACAACTTACCAACAAACGTAATTGCTTGGTTAAACGACTATAAGGCCCAAGTTTCGGATATTGTTGGAAAAAGAGTTGATAACTCACAAACAAGTGGAGAGTGGAGTAAAATCAGGAACAATCAGTTTGTTTCAAGTAGGGCAGCCGTAGTTGGACCACTTTGTACAACACTTTGGGATCAGGGCTGTAACTACAAACGAATTGTGCCCAACAGATTATGGTGCATCGGAAAGTTGCTCGCATGTGTACACTGGATGTGTCGCTACAGCGATGGCTCAAGTTTTGAAATACTGGAATTATCCATCACAGGGCAGTGGTTCGCATTCATATACTCATGCAACCTATGGACTCTTATCTGCCGATTTTGGTTCTACAACCTACAATTGGACTAATATGCCAAACAACGTTGTTTCGTCTAACAATAGTGTTGCTACATTGATGTATCATTGTGGCGTTTCAGTTGAAATGGACTACTCTGCAGATGGCTCTGGTGCTTATTCTGGTGATGTCGTTCCTGCTCTTGTGAACTATTTTAACTACTCGCCAAATGTTGAAATGAAATCGTTGAATAGTTTTTCAACAGCAAATTGGATAATGATGCTTAAGGCGGAGCTTGATGCTCATCGACCAGTATACTACGGTGGAGATAATGGCACCGAAGGCCACGCTTTTGTTTGCGATGGATACGATACCGATAGTAAGTTTCATTTTAACTGGGGCTGGTCTGGTTCTGCTAATGGGTATTTTGCCATTGGAGCACTAAATCCAAGTTTAAGCTATAAATTTAATAGCAATAATGAGGCAATTATTCGAATAAAACCACCTTCAAATGCACCTGTTGCTGGTTTTACAGCAAGTGGCACGATGCCTGACTTAAAAGGGAGTATATCGTTTACCGATCAATCTACCAATACTCCAACATCTTGGTCTTGGTATTTTGAAGGAGGTACTCCATCTACATCCATTGAACAAAACCCTACAGTTAGGTATGATAATGTTGGCTCTTATCTTGTTTCCTTAACTGTTTCAAACGCCGATGGAAGTGATACTAAAACAATTTCAGGTTTTATCAATGCTGGTGGCGCCTCCGCTGCTTGGATTAAGCAAAATACTGGATTTGTTAACCCTTCTAGACGAATTGATCAAATAATGATTGTTGATCCAATGGTAGTATGGGCTCTTGCCGGTGATGGATCAGGTTCCAACAATACTATTCGTGAATTTACCAAAACCACCGATGGCGGGATAAATTGGACACCTGGAACTATTACATTTGAAGGGTCTAGCGACTATGGTGTTGCCAATATCTTCCCATTGAATGATCAGGTTTGCTATGCTTGTATGTTTCCTCAAACCGATCCTACTGGCGGCTATATTGTAAAAACAACAGATGGTGGTACTACCTGGGCAATTCAACCCACGGCAACTTTTGCTGCCGATCAAGGATGGGCAGATTTTGTTCACTTTTTTAACGAAAATGACGGGGTGGCTATGGGTGATCCCAACGACAATGGATTTGTAATTTACACCACCTCCGATGGAGGTGAAAATTGGACATTAGTTCCCTATGCACAAATACCAACCAAATTATCTAGTGAGGCCGGTTTGGTAAATGCTTACGATGCCGTTGGAAATACGCTTTGGTTTGGTACTTCCAAGGGAAGAATCTTTAAATCAATCGATAAAGGCAATACCTGGACTGCTTCTACCACTGGATTTACAGGTATGACAATACCGATATTTAAGGATGAAAACATTGGTATTGCTTCTCAATCAGATTCTCCTTATGCAATTAAAAAGACGACCGATGGTGGTACTTCTTGGACTACACTAACTCCATCTGGAACATTTTTATCACAATCGCATTTGACCTTCGTTAAAGGGACAAGAGCATTATGGATTAATGTTGGAGCTGCTACGGATAACATCGGATCATCCTTTAGTTCGGATGATTGTGCTTCTTTCATAAATATTGATAAGGGTTCAGTTCAGTATACATCGGTTGCATTCCTCGATTCGCTCACTGGTTGGGCTGGTGGATTTAATTCAACTTCTACTGATGGTGGTATTTATAGGTGGAACAACAATTGGATGGTTACCACCGATGTTAACCCAATTCCTTCGGTAAATCAGAACATCAAACTCTATCCAAATCCAACTAGCGATTTGGTAAATATTGAGTTTTCATCACCACTAAAGGATCGAGCTGTTATTACTGTTTATAACTTGCTTGGTGAAAAGGTGAGGGTATTCGATGCTGCATCTGGTGAAAGTTCTGCTAACATGAGTGTTTCAGGCTTAGGTTCCGGTATGTATATATTATCGGTCGAAAGTGCTGGACAGCTGATTACCACAAAGAGGTTATCGATTGTTAAGTAGTAGATTTAACTATTGATATTATTATATTAGAAAAGGGGTCGATTGACCCCTTTTCTCTTTAATGACAGATGTTTAGATGGAGGATTATTCTCCAATTATTTTTACTAACACTCTCTTTTTTCTTTTTCCATCAAACTCTCCATAAAAAATTTGCTCCCAAGGGCCAAAATCAAGACGTCCTTCGGTAATGGCCACCACTACTTCTCTTCCCATGATTGTTCTTTTTAGGTGGGCATCGGCGTTGTCTTCAAAACCGTTATGCTTGTATTGGGTATATGGCTTTTCTGGGGCTAATTTTTCAAGCCAAACCTCAAAGTCGTGGTGTAGCCCACTTTCGTCGTCGTTAATAAATACGCTAGCGGTAATGTGCATCGCGTTGCATAGTAAAAATCCCTCTTGAATTCCAGATTCTTCAAGGCATTGCTGGATATCAGTTGTAATATTAATGAGTTCTCGTCTGTTTTTTGTCTCAAACCAAAGTTCTTTTCTATAGCTTTTCATCGTGTAGTAGGATTTTGTTATAGCTTTAACTCCTTAATAATGTTGGCAATTTTACCGTCTAAGTGATTCCACTCGGCATCAAACTCCTTCTCATTATTAATTTTTGATTTTACTCCAAAGTAGAGTTTTATCTTTGGTTCCGTACCTGATGGTCTTATAGAAATTTTTGTGCCATCCTGGGTAACTATTTGAATAACATCTGATTTTGGTAGATGAATGGCATATCGTAAATGGGAAATCATGTCGAAAGAGATTTGCTTTTCATAGTCATGAACAATCATTACTTGGCTTCCTAAGATCGTTTCAGGCGGTGATTGTCTAAATTTTTCCATCATACGAATAATCTCCTCTTTACCTTCTTTGCCTTTTCGAGTGATTGAAATTAACTTCTCACGATACAGACCAAATTCTACGTATATCTTTAAAAGTAGTGCATAAAGTGTAAGTCCTTGACTTTTGGCCCAAGCAGCCGCTTCGCAAATTAATGCACACGAAATTACAGCATCCTTATCCCTGACAAGATCTCCAACTAAGTAGCCGAAGCTCTCTTCTCCACCAACAATGAACTTTCGCTTTCCCTCATTTTGACGAATGGCGTCAGCAATATACTTAAAGCCCGTGAGTACTTCAAAGCATTCAACACCATATTTTTCTGCAATGGACTCAAGTAAGTCGGTGGTTACAATGGTTTTAACAGTAAAGTCATCTTTACCAAGTTGTCCTTTTGCTTTGAGTTGAGAAAGAATATAGTAGAATAGTATGGATCCTGTTTGGTTACCATTAAGAAGACGCATCTTTCCGTTATTGTCCCTTACAGCAATGCCCACTCTATCCCCATCAGGATCTGTCCCCAGTACTAAATCGGCTCCAACCTCTTCAGAATGCTTAATAGCCAGGCTAAGTGCTGCAGCCTCCTCGGGATTAGGTGAAACGACCGTTGGAAAATTACCATCGAAAAAATCCTGTTCTTTTACCTTAAATACATTGGTGAATCCAAATGCTTTAAGCGCTCGTGGCACTAAATCTTTTCCTGTGCCGTGAATCGGGGTGTAAACAATTTTTAAATCATGTTGATCTTTGATAATTTCCGGTGAAATGGAGAGCTCTTTAATAGCATTTATGTAGATGGCGTCAAATTTTTCATCCAACGAATGAATTTTTTCAACTCGTGCATTCCAACTAATTTGGTCGATGTTGGTAATTTTCCCGACCTCTTCAATGATGTTGGCATCGTGTGGTGCAATTATTTGGGCTCCATCTTCCCAGTATACTTTATAACCATTGTATTCTTTGGGGTTATGTGAAGCGGTTACAACTACTCCACTTTGACATCCAAGTTTTCGAATAGCATAGCTAAGCTCCGGTGTGGGCCTTGGATTCTCAAAAAGGTATACGGTAAATCCGTTAGCTGAGAATATATTTGCTGTTGTTTCGGCAAATAGTCGGCTATTGATTCTGGGATCATGTGCTATGGCAACCTTTATTTCGTTAAGGTGGCCAAATTGTTTTTTAATATAGTTGGCAAGTCCTTGCGTTGCAATTCCAACGGTGTATATGTTCATTCGGTTGGTTCCAACACCCATGATTCCTCTGAGCCCACCGGTGCCAAATTCGAGCTGAGTGTAGAACGATTCAATTAATTCTGCTTCATTGTGTTCCAGTAAATACTGAACTTTATCACGCGTTTTTTGGTCGAATGAATTGCTAAGCCATTCTTGGGCTTTTTTCGTTACCAATTGAAGAAGTTTGGTGTCCATAAAATTTGGTTTTATTGTGACAGCAATTTAACGCATTTTACTAGGCTTTCTCTCCAGTGCGGTATTTTCAGCTGGAATGTATCTTTAATTTTTCTTTTGTTAAGCACGCTGTATGCTGGGCGAGGAGCAGAAACTGGATATTCCTTTGTTTCAATGGGGTAAATCTTACATGGGCTATTTGATAGAGCCATAATTTCCACTGCAAAATCATACCAGCTGCAAACCCCTTCGTTGGAGTAATGGTAAACTCCGGCATATTGCTCGTGATCATCTTTCATTTTTTTTGCAACAACAACGGTTGTTTCGGCAAGGTTATGTGCCCAAGTGGGGGTGCCAATTTGGTCAAATACAACCTTGAGAAATTCTTTCTCCTTACCGAGACGAATCATGGTTTTTACAAAATTATTTCCAAATGTAGAGTAAAGCCATGATGTTCGAATCACGACACCTCCTGCAGCTAAAACAGCCTGTTCACCTTTTAGTTTACTTTGTCCATATATGGAGGTCGGGTTGACTTTATCCTCTTCCTGATAGGGAATATGGGCGGTTCCATCAAAAACGTAGTCGGTGGAGATATGAATTATGCCAATACCATGCTTTTGGCATAGCTTTGCCAGAATTTTTGGGGCATTGTAGTTTACCAAATTTGCCAATTGGATATCTGTTTCGGCTTTATCAACAGCAGTATAGGCTGCACAGTTAATTATTACCGCTGGCTTGATCTTATTTAAATAGCTGTCAATACTATTTTCGTTTGTAATATCAAGCTCTTGAATATCGGTAAAAATGAAAGTGCAATCAGTGTTTTGTGGTGCGATTAATCGTAGTTCACTACCTAACTGTCCATTACTTCCGGTAACTAAAATCTTCATTGGTTAATTTATTTTTTTCGAAGGATGCAACTACTATGGCGGATTGAGAACTAAGGGAATACAAAATTTAGTTCTGCGCTGGTGAATGAGGGATAAACCTTGTCTTTGGGAGAAATTAGCGCTTTCTCGTTGGGAATTTGCCAGTCAATGCCAAGTTCTGTATCGTTGAAAAGAATTCCACGTTCAGCATCGGGCTTGTAAAGGGAGTCACATTTGTACATTACGGCTGCTGTTTCTGAAAGTACCCGAAAATCCATGTGCAAAAACCATGCGGAATTAGCAGCTGTTTTTTTATTTGCTTCCGATAGTTCGATGGCAAAGTGTTGGCCAAAAGTGGGACTTCCTCTTCGAATATCGAGTGGCAACGTCGAGTATTGTTCCAGATAAAACTCTTACCAACTTTGATTGGGAAAAAGGAGCAAGTTGGTAGTGTAGGCCGCGAATAACACCATAGGTCGATTTTGATTGGTTATCTTGAACCCAGTGTAAATTAATTCCTGCTGCTGCAAAGTTCTCTAAATTGAATGATTCGAAGAAGTAACCTCTAGAATCTTCAAATACTCGAGGTGTGATTACAATCAGTCCAGAAAATTTTGTAGCTAAGAATTCCATCGATTTAAAATTATTCGGTTAAAAGTTTAATAAGATATTCGCCATATTGATTTTTGCCATTGGCTTTGCCAATAAAATTAGCTGATCCTTATCAATAAATCCATTTCTATAGGCAATCTCTTCAATACAAGCTATTTTAAGTCCTTGTCTCGATTCAATGGTTTGTACAAAGTTGGACGCTTGAAGCAAGCTCTCATGAGTTCCTGTATCGAGCCAAGCCGTTTCCTCTACCTAAAAGGCTAACATGCAACCTCGCTTCTTGTAAGTATAATCTATTCAGGTCGGTAATTTCTAATTCGCCTCTTTTTGAGGGCTTTAAACTTTTTGCCTTGTTTACCACATCGTTTCCGTAAAAATATAACCCAGTAACGGCAATAGTTTGATTTTGGATTTTCAGGTTTTTCCTCAATGCTAATTACCTTTCCATCCTTATTGAACTCAGCAACACCATAGCGTTGCGGGTCGTTGACCCAATAACCAAAAACCATTGCACCATCCTTTATTTGTGCACTTTTACGGAGCATGTCGCTGAAGCCTTGGCCGTAAAATATGTTGTCACCTAAAACTAGGCAGGTTGAGTCATTTCCGATGAAATCTTCTCCAAGAATAAAAGCTTGTGCTAGACCATCGGGTGACGGTTGAATTACATATTGGATATTAAGGCCAAGTTGTTTTCCATCGCTAAAAAGCCTTTTGTAGAGCGAAATATCGGAAGGCGTTGATATAATTAAAATATCCCTGATACCGGCCAGCATAAGAACCGAAAGGGGATAATAGATCATCGGCTTATCGTAGACCGGAAGTATTTGCTTAGAAATGGCCTGAGTTATTGGATATAACCTTGTTCCCTGCACCACCAGCGAGTATTATTCCTTTCATAGCTATTTGTTTAGCAGATTTTTAAATAGAAGATGGTTTTTTCAAGTCCATCTTGAAGGTTCACTTTGGGCTCCCATCCACTAAGTTCCCTTCGTGCTAGTGAGATTTCTGGTTTGCGTTGTGTTGGATCATCTTGTTGGTAGTGGCATATAGGTTAACTTAGATTTGGATTTTGTCAGCTTAATAACCATTTCTGCCAGCTCTAGCATCGAAAACTCAGTTGGATTACCGATGTTCACAGGTCCAATGAATTCCTCCCTTGTATTCATCATCCTAATCATACCTTCAACTAGATCATCTACATATTGAAAGCTGCGAGTTTGGTTTCCGTTTCCATATATTGTGATATCCTCACCATTTAATGCTTGAACAATAAAGTTGGAAACTACTCTGCCATCATTTGGATTCATCCTTGGACCGTAGGTATTGAAGATTCGTATGATTTTAATTTTGACATTATTTTGATGATGGTAATTCATAAAGAGCGTTTCTGCACATCGCTTTCCCTCGTCATAGCAAGAACGGGGACCATGGGGTTTACATGTCCCCAGTAGGTTTCTGGTTGAGGATGAACGTTTGGGTCGCCATAAACTTCACTGGTGGATGCCTGTAGAATCTTTGCCTTTAACCGCTTAGCAAGTCCTAGCATATTTATGGCACCCTGCACCGACGTTTTTACAGTTTTTATGGGGTTGTATTGGTAGTGAATAGGAGAGGCTGGGCAGGCAAGATTGTATATCTCATCCACTTCAGCAAAGTAGGGTGCCGTTACATCATGCCTAATTACCTCAAAGTAGGGGTTCTTTAAAAGACTGACAATATTCTGCTTCGATCCAGTAAAGAAAATTATCCAGACAAATTACCTCATTATTTTCATTTAGCAGACGTTCGCAAAGATGCGATCCAATAAATCCAGCGCCACCCGTAACCAGTATTCTTTTCATTTTTTATATCTTAATCGTTTATAAACTATTACAATGATGCATTTTATGCTGAAGAGTTGTGCAACTGTTTAAAAAATTAATCGAGTGGATTTTTTCCTATGGAGTAGTATTTATAGCCGTTTTCTTTCATTTCAATGGGATCGTAAATATTTCGCCCATCTATAACTACCTTGTTTCGCATTAATTTACCAAGCATGGAGAAGTTAAGAATTCTAAATTCAGCCCATTCCGTCACCAAAATTAGCGCATCTGCTCCTGTGGTTGCGTCGTAGGCATCCTTGGCATATTCAACTATGTTTCCTATGCGACGAATAGATTCTTCCATTGCAACAGGATCGTAGACCCGAACCGTTGCTCCGGCTTTAATTAGATGGTTAATGATCACAATAGATGGTGCCTCACGCATATCGTCAGTGTTGGGCTTAAAGGATAATCCCCAAAGTGCTATTTTTTTACCCTTCAGATTTCCGTTAAAGTGCTTCATGAGCTTTTTAAAGAGCACCTCTTTTTGCCGATCGTTTACATCCTCAACGGCTTTAAGAATTTCTAAGGAGTGTCCATTCTCATCCGAAGTTTTGATGAGTGCTTTTACATCTTTGGGGAAGCAGCTTCCGCCGTAGCCGGCGCCAGGATATATGAACTTATTACCAATTCGAGAATCGGAACCAATTCCTTTTCGAACCCAGTTTACATCGGCACCTATTAATTCACAAAGCGATGCAATGTCGTTCATGAAACTGATTTTGGTCGCCAGCATGGCGTTGGCAGCGTACTTAGTCAATTCCGATGAAGCAATATCCATAAAAAGTATGGGATGTCCATTAAGAACAAATGGTTTGTAGAGCTTTTCTAAAAATATTTTGGCTTGTTCCGAATCTATTCCACAAACTATTCTGTCGGGTTTTAAAAAGTCTTCAATTGCATTACCTTCTTTTAAAAATTCTGGATTTGAGGCAACGTCAAAGGGTATGTTTACATTTCGTTTAGTAAGCTCATCTTGTATGGCTTTCTTAACTTTGTGGCTAGTGCCAACCGGAACGGTACTCTTGGTAACAACTACCATATAATGGTCCATGTTAGCCCCAACTTCACGTGCAACGCCCGTAACATACTTTAGGTCGGCGCTACCATCTTCATCCGGTGGTGTTCCTACTGCGATAAATACTACTTCAGCACCAACTAAGCTATCCTTTAGGTTGGTAGTGAAGTGGAGTCGTTCTTTTTCCACATTTCGCTTAACCATATCGTCTAAGCCTGGCTCATATATTGGGATTATGCCATTCTTTAACTCATCAATCTTTTTTTTGTCAATGTCTACACAGGTTACGGTTACTCCTGTTTCTGCAAAGCAAGTACCTGTTACTAGGCCAACGTAACCACTGCCAACGACTGAAATTTTCATAAATGGTTGATTTAAGGTTGTTTCCGATAGTATCGTGTAATTTTGTAAACGTTGTAAATTTACTTTTTATAATGCACATATCGAAAAAAATGACACTTGCATTTTTCTGTTTAGGGGTTATTTCCAAAGGGAAATTCACATAACAAACAAAAAATCAACACCAAAAAGTGATTTTTTTGTCATTTTATTTTTTCGGGTGTCCAAGTTTGATTAATTTTGCCGACTGAGAGTTTCTACAAATAATGTCCAACTACAAACTGAATTACACTAATTAATGACAAACGAAAACGAAATTCTTCCAGAGGAGGAAAATGCAGTAGTTGCTGCAACAGCACAAGAGCCTAATCTTGATAACTTTGATTGGGAAGCTTATGAAAAAGACGAGATCTATTCTAAGAATGATCGGGAAACCTATTTAGAAAAGTATAACGAAACCCTATCTTCGGTTGCCGAAAATGAAGTTGTTGATGGAACTATAATTGCCATGAACAAGAGGGAAGTTGTTATCAACATTGGTTATAAGTCGGAAGGCGTTGTAGGTTTAAGCGAATTCCGTTATGACACAGAACTAAAGGTTGGTGACAAAGTTGAGGTGTATGTAGAGAGTCAGGAAGACAAGAAGGGTCAGCTGGTTCTTTCACACAAAAAAGCTCGTGCATTACGTTCGTGGGATCGTGTTAACGCTGCCCTCGAAAAAGATGAGGTTATTAAGGGTTACATCAAGTGTCGCACCAAGGGTGGTATGATCGTAGATGTGTTCGGAATAGAGGCATTCCTCCCCGGATCACAAATCGATGTTAAACCTATTAGGGACTATGATGTATTTGTTGGAAAAACCATGGAATTTAAGGTTGTTAAGATTAACCAAGAGTTCAAGAATGTGGTTGTTTCTCACAAGGCACTTATAGAAGCCGAACTTGAGCAACAGAAAAAAGAAATTATCGCCAAACTTGAAAAGGGTCAGGTCCTTGAAGGAACTGTTAAAAATATCACCTCCTATGGTGTATTTATCGATCTTGGTGGCGTAGATGGTCTAATTCACATTACCGACCTGTCATGGGGCCGTGTAAATCACCCAGAAGAGATTGTTCAACTTGATCAGAAACTTAATGTTGTTATTCTTGACTTTGATGATGCCAAGAAACGTATCGCATTGGGGTTAAAACAGCTTACTCCTCATCCATGGGATTCTCTTGATGAAAACCTAAAGATTGGCGATAAGGTTATCGGCAAGGTTGTGGTTATGGCTGATTACGGTGCATTTGTTGAAATTGCCACTGGTGTTGAAGGTCTTATCCACGTTTCTGAAATGTCTTGGAGTCAGCATCTTCGCAGTGCTCAGGAGTTCTTGAAAGTCGGTGATTCTGTTGAAGCTGTTATTTTAACGTTGGATCGTCAAGATCGTAAGATGTCTCTTGGCATTAAGCAGCTTAAGCCAGATCCATGGGAAAATATTGAAACCAAGTATATTGTTGGTTCACGCCACAATGCAAAGGTTCGCAACTTCACCAATTTTGGTGTATTTGTTGAGATTGAAGAGGGTGTTGATGGTCTCATCCACATTTCTGATCTCTCCTGGACTAAGAAGATTAAGCATCCATCCGAATTTACCCAGATTGGTGCCGACATCGAAGTTGTTGTTCTTGAAATAGATAAGGATAATAGACGTTTGAGTCTTGGTCACAAACAATTAGAGGAAAATCCTTGGGATGTTTTTGAAACCATTTTCACGGTTGATTCTATCCATGAAGGTACCATTATCGAATTGATGGATAAGGGTGCTGTTGTGGCTCTTCAGTATGGTGTTGAAGGTTTGTTACTCCTAAGCACCTCGTTAAGGAAGATGGAACTACCGCAAAGGTTGAAGAAAAACTTCAATTTAAGGTAATTGAATTTAATAAAGCTTCCAAGAGAATAATTCTCTCCCATAGCCGTATCTTTGAAGATGTGAAGAAGGCTGACGATAAGGTTGAAAAGAAAGGAAAGGCTCAGGCTGCTACTACAACTCAAAAGGCTGTAAAAAAGTTGAAGTCTAACCTAGAAAAGACTACCTTAGGTGATATTTCCGAACTTGCTGCCTTAAAGGAAGAACTTGAAAATAAAGAGATCAAGGAAAAAAAGGAAGTAAAGGAAAAAAAGGAGAAAAAAGAAAATAAAGATAACGAAGTAAAAGAGGAAACTCCTAACGAGTAAGCACTATTGGGTAACAAGTATAACAAAACCCTTTTTAAGATGGATTTTAAAATCGATAAGCTAGATAACTACACTATCGTTGAAGTGCTTGAAGAAAAGTTGGATACCAACGTTGCGCCAAGTCTTAAATCTGAACTGGTTTTGATCTCTGGAAATGGAGAGAAAAATATCGTTCTCGATTTAAGAAATTGCCGATACTGCGATTCCTCTGGCTTGAGTTCTATACTTGTTGCTAATCGTTTGTGCAAAAATGCAAACGGAACTTTTGTGCTTACAGGTTTAACTGATGCCGTGGAGCGATTGATAACCATTTCGCAACTCGATACAGTTTTAAAACATAGCCTACTCGAAAGAGGAAGTGACTGAAATTATTAACAAGGCTGAGAACGAGAAGAAGTAGTGCAGTTTACATTAACCATACTCGGTACTAGCTCAGCACTTCCAACTTCATCAAAATTTCCAACCGCTCATGTGCTTAATATACATGAGCGGTTTTTTTTGATTGATTGTGGCGAAGGAACACAAATGCAGCTTCGGCGATTGGGTATTAACCTTTCGCGCATTAACCATATCTTTATTTCTCATCTTCATGGAGACCATGTGCTAGGACTTTTTGGATTAATCTCTACACTCAGTTTACTTGGGCGAAAGGACGACCTACACATCTATTCATATTACTTGTTGGATAATATTCTAAAGGATCACCTTAAATATTTTGAGCCAAATTTACCATTCAACGTTGTTGTACATTCGGTGGATACGAGGTTGTTTCAGCAAATTTATTCAGATAAAAGCGTTGAAGTGTATTCCATCCCATTGGAGCATCGCGTTCCAACCTGTGGATTCCTTTTTAAAGAGAAAGCACCTTTAATGAACATTCATAAGGAGTTGATTGCATATTACAAAATACCTCTTTCGCAGATACATAGAATAAAGGAGGGTGAAGACTTTATTGCTGACGACAATAGCGTTGTAGCCAATAGGGTGTTAGCTTATAAACCGTATATACCACGATCCTATGCATTTTGTTCCGATACTGCTTTTTCTCCAATAGTCGCCACGTATATAAAAGGTGTTGACTTGCTATACCACGAGGCCACCTTTGGTAGTGAATTGCAAAACTTGGCAAAAAAAACAGGACATTCAACGGCTAATCAAGCTGCTGAGATGGCTGTGATTGCTGAGGCAAAAAAACTCTTGATTGGACATTTCTCGGCACGGTATAAGAATACGGATAAATTATTAAATGAGGCTCAACAAATTTTCCCCAATACCGTGGCGGTAAAGGAGGGCGATATTTATAACATTCCATTGAAGAAGGAGTAGAGTTGGGGGGGTAAGCCTCAATTCGCTGAATTTGATTACTTTTGAACCAAATATTTTGCGTAATTATGCAGGAGAAAATACTTATTTTGGATTTTGGGTCTCAATACACACAGCTTATTGCGCGTCGTGTAAGGGAATTAAACGTTTATTGCGAAATTGTTCCTTTCAATCACAAATTTGTTCCAGATAATACCATTAAAGGGATAATTCTTTCTGGAAGCCCATTTTCAGTGAGGGATGCAAATGCCCCCATGCCAGAAATGGAAGGCTATTCACAATCGAAATTGCCAATATTAGGAGTGTGCTATGGTGCACAGCTCATGGCCCAAATTAATGGGGGTGAGGTTCTACCTTCCATTTCTAGGGAGTATGGTCGCGCAATGCTTACCGTTAATGATTTAAATTCTAAGTTATTTAAAGGTGTAAATCAGAATTCTCAAGTTTGGATGTCACATGGTGATACCATTGCAAAACTTCCAACTAATTTCAGGATATTGGCAGGAACAGAAGATGTGAAGGTGGGAGCCTATATTGTTGAAGGATCAAGTACTTATGGTATTCAGTTTCACCCTGAGGTTTACCACACGGTTGAAGGTGCTGCAATTTTAAGGAATTTTGTTGTAAATATTTGTGGATGTAGGCAGTCCTGGACACCCGATTCGTTTATTGATACTACCGTAAAGGAACTACAGAATAAAATTGGTGACGATAAGGTGGTGTTAGGCCTTTCTGGAGGTGTTGATAGTTCTGTGGCAGCAGTGCTTTTGCATAAAGCAATTGGTAAAAACTTGACTTGCATTTTTGTTGATAATGGACTTCTTCGAAAAAATGAATTTTCGGACGTTCTTCAAAGCTATAAAGGAATGGGTCTAAATGTGGTAGGTGTGGATGCAAAACAACAATTTTACTCTGCGTTAACTGACCTTTCCGATCCGGAAGCAAAGCGTAAAGCAATTGGACGAAGTTTTATTGAAGTTTTTGACCAAGAAGCTCACAAAATTCAAAATGTGAATTGGCTTGCTCAGGGAACAATTTACCCTGATGTTATCGAATCGGTTTCGGTAAACGGCCCTTCGGTAACTATAAAGTCCCATCATAATGTTGGTGGATTACCTGCTGCAATGAAATTAAAGGTGGTGGAACCACTTCGCCTTCTCTTTAAGGATGAAGTGCGAAGAGTTGGAAAGGCTCTTGGAATAGGTGACCACCTATTAAGCAGACACCCTTTCCCTGGTCCTGGTTTAGGAATTCGAATTTTAGGTGAAATTACGGAGGAGAAGGTCCGTCTACTGCAGGATGCTGATGATATCTTCATTCAATCGTTGCGACGTGAAGAGCTATATGATAAAATTTGGCAAGCAGGGGTAATGCTACTGCCTATACGATCAGTTGGAGTTATGGGCGATGAAAGAACTTATGAAAATGTGGTTGCCCTCAGAGCGGTAGTGTCTACCGATGGAATGACTGCTGACTGGTATCATCTTCCCTACGATTTCTTGGCAAAGGTTTCTAACGATATAATCAACAAGGTAAAAGGAATTAACAGGGTTGTGTATGATATTAGTTCAAAACCACCTGCAACTATTGAATGGGAATAGGAATTTTAACATGGGATAGATTATAATACAGGTTGTTAAATATTCTTTAATAGATACAACCGAGAGTAAAAGACCGTAACTTGTAACAATCGTAACTAATTAAGATTTAACAATATTTAGTATGAATAATTTTCTCAAAAAAGGCATTATTCTTCTTTGGATTTCTCTCTTATTTTCTACTCTTACATCGGCTCAAAATGTTAATGATCAGGTTTTTAAGTTTAGCCGATTTTTAAGGATGCTTTCGGGCATGTATGTTGAACCAGTCAATGAGTCCAAGATGGTGGAGAATGCAATTGTGGACATTCTAGCCCAACTCGATCCTCACAGTGCATATATTTCGAGCGATGATGTTGCTGCCATGAATGAACCATTGGAAGGCAATTTTGATGGGATTGGTATTGAGTTTAATATTCTTTCTGATACGTTAATAGTTGTGAATCCTGTACCTGGTGGACCTTCCGAAAAGGTTGGTATTGTTGCTGGAGATCGGATTATTTCGGTTGATGGTAAAAATATTGCAGGGATCGGGCTTAAAAATAATGACGTATTTAAGCTATTGAGAGGTCCAAAAGGCACCAAGGTGAAGCTGGTATTGTTGAGAAATGGGGTAAAGGATAAGCTAGATTTTTTGATTACCCGCGATAAAATTCCGATCTATAGCATTGATGCATCATACATGGCTGCACCAAAGGTGGGATACATTAAAATAAGCCGATTTGCACTCACTACTGTTCAAGAGTTTCAGGAGGCTTGGAATAAGTTGAAGCTCAATAATCCTCAATCCTTAATACTAGACTTGAGAGGAAATGGTGGTGGATACTTAAATACAGCCACTGAGCTGAGTGACCAATTTCTTCCACAAGGAAAATTAATTCTGTATACTGAGGGGGCAAATTCTCCTCGACAGGATTTTTTGAGTACTGCTTCAGGTTGCTTCGAGAAAGGATCCCTGGTGGTACTTATTGACGAAGGTTCAGCCTCTGCCAGTGAAATTACCTCTGGGGCAATTCAGGATTGGGATAGAGGAATCGTTATTGGCCGTCGTTCATTTGGTAAGGGATTGGTTCAAAGCCAGCTACCTCTGCCAGACGGATCAATGATTCGACTTACCGTGGCTCGATATCATACTCCTACAGGCCGCGTTATTCAGCGTCCATATAAGAATGGAAATGTTGAAAAATACTACGAGGATTTTTATAAGCGATATACCGACGGAGAGATGAATACACCCGACAGCATCCACTTCCCCGATTCGCTTAAATATTTTACGCTGGAGAAAAAACGTCCAGTCTACGGTGGTGGTGGCATTATGCCTGATATCTTCGTTCCTGTTGATACCACTTTTTACTCTAACTTTTATGGTAATTTGGCTCGAAAGGGGTTATTTTATCAGTATACTATTACTTACATGGATAAGAATCGCAAAGAGTTGGCTGTGAAGTTTCCTACCTTTGCAAAATTCAATAAGGACTTCTCTGTTGATGGAGAAGTGATGTCCGGATTGCTGCAAATGGCCAAGGACAATGGAATCACATGGAATGATGAGGACCTGGCGAAGTCCGGAAGTGTGATAAAGCTCATCGTTAAGGGGCTGATTGCGCAGCAGTTATTTACCTCCTCCGAGTATTTTCAAATAGTGAATCAGGGAAATGACCCCACCTATTCAAAGGCCTTGGAGGTAATTGCCAACTGGAATAAGTATAAAGCGATGGTTGGCAAAAATTACTGAGATTTTAATTAAGACAAACAGAAATTAGTTTTTAATGGAGAATTACAACGAATTTACTTCACTGGGATTATCAGAAAAGACCAATGCGGTAATCAGAAAAAAAGGATTTGAAAAACCCACGCCTATTCAAGCGTTAGCCATTCCTGTATTATTAAATTCGGAATCAGACGTGATAGGTATAGCGCAAACTGGGACGGGAAAAACTGCTGCATACGGCCTACCAATTGTTGATAAAATTGAGGAGGGAGCTGACTTTGTTCAGGCAATTATTTTAGTTCCTACTCGTGAGCTTGCACTACAGGTTACCGAGGAGATGAACTCTTTTAAGGGAAGTCATAGATTGCAGATAATTTCAGTGTATGGTGGTCAGTCTATTAGCGAGCAGCTGCGTCGTCTCAAACAAGGAGTAGACATTGTAGTTGGAACCCCCGGAAGAATTCTGGATCACCTCTCGAGAGGTAGTCTGAATTTGGACAAGGTTAGCTGGGTTGTGCTCGACGAGGCGGATGAGATGCTTAATATGGGATTTGTTGAAGATATCGAATCTATCCTTTCTCATGCACCCGAAGAGCGACGTACTCTTCTTTTTTCGGCTACCATGCCAGATAGAATTGCCCGTCTTTCCAAAAAATACATGAAGAATCCTCAGCGTCTCGAGATTGAGCGTCAGCAAATGACGACTAACCTCACTGACCAGATCTATTTTGAGGTCCATGAATCTAATAGGTTCGATGCGCTTACCCGTATTATCGATATTGAGCCAGAATTCTATGGATTGGTATTTTGTCGCACCCGTGTTGCAGTTGACGAGTTGGTGGCCAGATTAATTGAGCATGGATATGCTGCCGATGGTTTGCATGGTGAAGTTTCTCAGGCTATGCGAGAAAAAATACTTAAAAAGTTTAAAGTTCACCAAATCAATATTCTTGTCGCTACCGACGTGGCAGCTAGGGGAATAGATATTGTTGACCTTTCTCATGTAATTAACTACTCTTTACCTCAGGATTCTGACAGCTATGTACATCGTATTGGTCGTACTGGTAGAGCAGGTAAGGAGGGCACTGCAATTACCTTTATATCGGCGAACGAATATCGTAGTTTTGTTACCCTTCAAAAGATAACAAAAAATACTATTCGGAAAGAGAAGTTACCTCATGGACGTGATGTGGTAGCCGTTAAAAAGGCCCGAATTCTTGGCGAACTTTCATCGATTGTTGAGCAAGGAACTTTTGGTGATTACCCTCGGAATGGCTGAAGATATGCTTACCTCTACCAGTCCTGAAGTAACCTTGGCAGCACTGCTTAAGATGGCATTTAAAAATGAGTTGTCTGAGGCAAATTATCCTGAGTTTAGGACATTTAATGTTGACAGAAAGGGAAAGGCTAGAGTATTCATCGCTTTGGGTAAGCGGGATGGTTACGATCCTGCTACCATGGTGAATATGATTAAGCAGAAAGTAAAACTTGCTGATTCCAAAATTGATGAGGTGCAGGTAATGGAGAATTTTTCCTTTGTAACTGTTCCGTTTAGTGATGCTGAAACGCTACTTAATGCCTTGAATAAAGAGGGCAGAGGTGGTCGTCCTCTTGCCGAGTTGGCCAGCGATTCTAAGGGCGGCGGTGGAAGAGATCGCAGTAGAGAAGGTGGTTATAGAAGGTCCGGGTGGACGCGATGGTGGACGCGATGGTGGACGTGACCGTGAACGAGGTGGATCTTCACGAACCGCCTAGAAGATCACGTGAACGATAGAATACTCAATAAAGCCCCGGTCATTTTCGATGAATCGGGGCTTTTTATCAAAAGTTTCATTTGAAGCTGTATTCTTTGGTCAAATAATGTAAACTGTGCTTTTTTTTTCTAAATTTGTTTAGGTTTACGTGCTGAATTAAAATTATTGAACCTGCAAATAGTGAGCAAGCCTATCTTATTTGATCTGGATAAGCATTTTTCTCAACTTAACAATGAGGAAGAGACTATATTTGCTTATAGGGGAGCAATTAGTACTGAATTCATAAACAATACACTTTTTTTAGTTGAAGCAAAGCTCAACGACATATTCAAAAAAGTTCAACTAGGAAAAAGGTCTATAATGTTCTGGTTGAGAGTTTGCAAAACTTGTTTCACCATGTTGATTCACCCCTAGGTGATTTGTATGGAAAAGGAGAGAGTTATGGTCTTTTTTACTTTCAAAAAACGGGGTTGGTTACAAAATTACTACCGGTAACTTTATCCGAAATGAAAGAATACCGCAGCTGCGTGAGAAATTGGAAAAGATAAATTCGCTTACGAAGGAAGAACTAAAGGATTTTTATAAATTTGTCTTGAACAATCAGGAGTTTTCTGCCAAAGGGGGAGGAGGTCTTGGATTAATTGACATTGCTAGAAAAACGGGTAGCAAGTTAGTCTATACCTTTGAGCCATACGATGAGAATTTCCATTTCTTTGATTTTTCTGTTGTAATTCCTGAAGAAGAACAATAAATACGATAGCCATGGAATTTATGAACATAGAGGGAACCCCAAAAACGCCAACCATCACTCTTAATCCCGAGAGTGGCATTATTGAAATAAAGGGTCGATCTATCCCCGAGAACTCTATAGAGTTTTATAAACCCATTGTGGATTGGCTGGAAGATTATGCAAAAAAACCGAATGAAAAAACAGTGGTGAATATTCAGCTGGAGTATTTTAATACCAGCTCGTCTAAGTGCATTTTAGATGTGTTCAAAAAGCTGGAAAATTTGAAAAAGGATAAAAATGATGTAGTTGTTAACTGGTATTACGAGGAAGATGATGAGGATATGCTGGAAGCTGGTGAAGACTATGAATCAATTATCAAAGTCCCGTTTAAGATGATTGAAATTGTAGATTAGTGGATGATACCGGACTTCAGTGTTGATACCTATAAAAAAGAGGAGCTAATCTCCTCTTTTTCCTTTCTACTCCACACCTTTCTTACGGTGTAGAATTTCTGATATTTCGAGTAATTTTTTTAACCATCTGAAGTATAGTAGCATGTAGAGCATGCCCGACATAAACCAAATAACCAATACATTAATCCAAAAGGTGCTGTAAAAATGGTTGAAAAATGGGTTTTACCGGTGAATAGAAATGAGCACGAATAAAAGAGCCTTCCGGATATTCAAAGATTGGATCAACCTTTTGAATAAGATGGTTCTCAAACTCAATGATTCTGTCAACTTCGTCGCTATTTTGCACAAAATCTTCTAAACTTTCGTTGTAGTAGTTCTGTTTGAGCTTTAAAAAAGGCATTTCTTCCATTTTCTGTGCTTTGTAATTTAGAGATAAGTCCATCCTTTTTCGCGCTGGCCGCATTGTATAGACGAATATAAAGTTTTCGAACATTTTCAAGGTAGATTCTAAAATCACTAATATCCGCTTGGTTTATTCTGTTCAATTTTAGCTCTTTTAGGAGGTTGGCGGGTGGTGTTAACTGGGGAAAAATAGCATTATGCCTCTTAATTTCATTGGAAATGAGTGCAATGGCATTTGTCGTTTTTTCGCTTTTAGTGCCATTAAGCTCCCGCTCAACTTGGTCGAGTTTGTTGCTAAGTGATTTTATCCAGTAATTTCTCCTATAATCGGCGATACTCATGGTTCTATCTAATTCATAGAACTGCTTCTCATAGTTATTTTCCTTAAATTGATACACCGCAAGTGCTTCGTAGGCCCAACGGGAGGTTATCATCTCTCCATAAAAGGGAATTTGGTCTGGCGATGAAACATTGGGATTTAGTTTTTCAAACTTTACGATTACTCCACTTAAAATTATTTGGGGGATAACTAAAAATGGAATGAGGATATAGATTGTAACCACCGTTTTAAAACTGTCGGAAATAACCAATCCCATCATGTTGGCTGAGAACCATGCACTGAACAGAACGAGCCAGTAGGCAAAATACATTCCATTTATCTCCATAATAGAGTTACCAACTATCACAAAAAGGAAGGCTTGGAGGGCAGAAATTCCAATGAGAATAACCACTTTAGATAAAAGGTAACTTGCCCTAGAAAGATTTAAGAATGATTCTCTCTTAAGTATCTTTCGATCCTTTATTATCTCCTCTGCACTAACTGTGAGTCCAACAAAAATGGCAACAATAACCGACATAAATATGTACACCGGCAAGTTGCTGTTGTTGGAGAATGTGTAGCCAAATTCGTTACTGGCATCTACATTATAGAACTTAATTATGTAAGATAGAATAAATGCCAGCAATGGGGGTTCCACCAAGTTTATTACCCAATATTGCTTATTGGCAAATTTGGAAAGTAAGTCTCGGTTTACAAATACCCATAGCTGTTTTAACCGATTAGGAATTTTGAATAAATTCTCAGGTACATCGGAGTATACAATGGCCGATCGATTGTCTTTTGCCGAAAATTCGTGATAGTAATAGTTCCATTCTTTTGGACTGGTCTTTCTTACCCGAGTTGAGTTGCCGTACTCATCAAGTACATTGGCCTCGACAATATTGAATATCTGTTCTGGATTTACATTACCACAGGTTGCACATTCACTTTCGTTCCAGTTGGCGTGTTGGACTCTCGATTTAAAGTAAATGATCGATTCAATGGGATCTCCATTGTATATCAAGTAGCCGCCCGTATCCAAAATAAGCAGCTTATCCAACATTTTAAAGATATCGGACGATGGCTGATGGATAACGACAAATACCAACTTACCTTTTAGTGTTAACTCCTTCAGAAGGTCCATAATGTTCTCTGAGTCTCTGGAGGAGAGACCGGAAGTAGGTTCATCTAGAAACAGTATGGTAGGTTCCCTGATCAGCTCTAAGGCTATGTTTAACCTTTTTCGTTGTCCTCCACTAATCTTTTTGTTTAGAGGGGACCCTACCCGCATATCCTTGATATCGTACAGGCCAAGGTTGATGAGCGTTTTTTCTATTGTTTCAACAATTTTCTCCTCTGAGTAATTGCTGAAGCAGAGTTTTGCATTAAAATAGAGGTTTTGGTAAACCGTAAGGTCTTCCATCAGCAGATCGTCCTGCGATACAAAGCCTATTAAGCCCTTGGTTAGGTCCTTGTTGGTATGGATGCTTATCCCATTTATCAATACTTCACCGGAGGTGGGCGCATCGCTCCCATTCAGAACATTCAGTAATGTTGATTTGCCCGCTCCTGAGGCGCCCATAATTCCAACAAGCTTTCCTGACTCTTCTCTGAAAAACATGGAGTGAATTCCATACTGTCCTCCTCTAAACTTGTATTCAAGATCGTTTACTTCAAAAATAATGGGATCTTTAATCTTGTCGAGGGTAAATCGCGAAAGTATATCGCTATAGTATATGGGCTTAATTTTAGCGTTTCGGATGGATGCACCGGCATTTAGAACAAAAATTCTATTAGGAACAAGCAGGTGTCCATTCAGATAAAGCTCATGTTCTCCAAAGTAACGTATGAAGAACATATTTGCAGAGAATATTCGTAGAATCTTTACTTCCCCTTTGAATCCTTCAGCGAAAATATGCTTAACTCCAATGGGGGTAGATTCATCAGAAACCTTATTAATGGTAAGTATTTCGTTTCCAGAATAGGTGGAGTTGGAAAAGGGAAGAACATAGTTTAGGATAGTTTCAAACTCTTCTTCCGAAATATGGAATGTTTCAGCAACAGTCGAAATAAATGCCATTTCTTGGTTCGAAACACTACCTGCTTCACTCCTGGCAAATTCGAGAAGCCGAACCAACACTACTAATTTTGCTGCTGGGTGAGCTGGTTATTAATCTCGGTACATATTTTTAGTAGTCTTACCGAACTACTTGAGGCTCGCTTAACCGACTTGCTCTTTTCACTAAGTTTTTGCTGGTAAAGGTTGTAGTATGAATCGAATACTCTCAAGTATGCATTTACAAGCTCCTGGTTTATCTGGAGTTTGAGAAACGACTCAACAATAGTTCTTCGGTCGCCAACGCTGATACCTTTTTCTTCAGGCCAAGCGATGATGGCAAAAAGCTGCATTAAGGCTTTGAGAATCGATTCGCTCATTTTATTAGCTTATAGTTTAGGCTGCTGAAAGCCAACGAGCAGCATAATATATCCCGGTTGAAACTTTTCCGAATCAATTTTTAACCGAATTATACAGTTAACGGTTGATTTGAATTTAAAATTCCAGTAGGGGGAATAGCCATAATTCTCATTGGAGAATAGTAAGTTTTTGTCGGTGTCGTATACCGAAAAGCGGAGATGTCCTTTTTTTACATTCGTACATGCCACTATTCGGTAGATGTTCTCACCATAAAATGTAGTTCTAAATTCTACCGATTCATCAGGTTTTAAGGCTGAAAAGTATTGTTGACCGTCAGAGATATACTCGGGTGGAAAGTAGAGGGAACAAATATTTTGGAGTTGCTCAAGTTGTGGGAATACCTTAATGGTAGCTCCCATAATAAAAAGTGAGAAAATAAAAATCGTTTTTTGACCATGGTAAACGCAATTATTGAACGGCCTTGTTTCGAATGGCTGCAACCTTGTTCGTGATTACCTCCAAATTATATTCGCTAAGAACAACTTGAGATTCACTATTAATAGTAATGAGCTTGTTCGCTACATCGATTTTTGAAGGTTTGTAGTAATAGTTAAAAATGATTCCATCAAATTCGTAGGCTAAATCTACTAAGTCATCTACCAATTTGGAGTATTCTGGAGATGTATAGTAATGAGGGCTTAGTATATCAATGAGATTGTCGAGCGGGTGCTTTTGTTCTCCAATCCTATTGATAATGTCTCGATTTTGATTCTTTGAGGCGATTTGGGTTAGAATGTATACGCTCTCAATCCATCCACCGGCAAGAACAAGTGCTCCAACATCGCTTCTGTCGTCTTGCTTGAGGTAGAGATCTGCATTTCGGTATGTATAGCTAATTAAGTAAAGAAGGGAATCTTTGATAGAGATATTCTTTTCCACCTTTGCAAAAAAATTGGTGTCGAAGGAGGAGGAGATACCCAACTCGTCGCAAAGCTTTTTTACCGAACCAAAGTAGGTTACACACTCCTGCGGTCTATCGTAGATATTGTAGTAGCTGAGGTCTGTTCCGTAAATACCAAGATTGATACTTCTTTTAAAGGAGGAACTATAAGACTGGACTTTATTGGCCGGATTACTCAATTCATCATTGAACGGGATGGCATTTTTCTTTAAAATTGTGCTCGCTTGGTATGGGGAGGGTAGTGCAAACAGAGTGTTGTCGTATTTTAGAATCAACGAGGAGGTATCCATTTCGGCATCTTGGCTCTGTTGCTTCTCCTTTGATCCATGGCCACTACAAGAGGCAAGCATTGCAATAATAAATGCACCCCCAAGGAGGTGTATTATTGTAAACGTTTTTCGAACATGACACACAAGTTCCATTAAACGAATATTTTGGTACAATATACTGCAAGTAAACAATTAATTGGCAATTATCAAAAGTCGGATAGCCGTATTTCCTAGCTTTTCTGGCAATTGTCCTTACGTTTTAAATAATTGCGGCATAAAAATAGAAAAAACCAATTAAAGTAAGGATTGCTTTAAATTTGTAAACCTGACAATTTAAATTATCACTGATGCAATGGATCATGTTTTTTTATTTTTTGTTGTATTAGTTTTGTGGCTATGAAGGATCTGGTTTGTTGGTTGTTTTTTTCAGCTTGTTCTGCAAACCTTTTTCACTGAGCAGTATCTTAATTGCAAATATTGCGTTGAGAGATGAACGATACCTTACGGTTAGAGTATAGTGTATCTTATCTGCAAATAGAAAGCGTTGCTATGTGGAGTTGGATAAGGCCAATACTCATATTTTATTCTTTTGTTAGTGATACCAAATTTGTCATAGTTATTTCATGAGCATAATCAATTAAGTTTCGATCCCAATGAAAAAAATTCTACTTGTAGTAAGTTTTTTTGCCATTTCAATTGGTGGCTATGCACAACAAAAACTTCTTTCGATAGATGAGGCAGTAGTGGGCCAATGGTTACAGCTAGCCCCAGAGAATTTACAGTCTCTCCAATGGAAAGGGGAGTCTTCCGATTTTACCTTTCAACGTAAGGATACTCTTTTTGTCCAAAACGTGTCCACGGAGACCCCTCAGGTTTTGTTTACTCTTTTACAATTTAATAAATGGTTAAAAGCGATTGGCTATCCATCGTTAACGCGATTGCCTTTTATTAAATGGGTTTCTAGCAGTAATTTCTTATTTGTATCCGGCAATGAGTCTGTTATATTTGATGCCGAGAAGCATATTGTTATTGATTCATTAAAGGTTGATGATGAAGCTGAAAACCTCGATTATAGACCAGATCATAAGGCAGTTGCCTTTACTGTTAAGAATAATCTATACCTTTCAATCGAAGGAGCGAAAATACAGACGGTTACCAAGGATTCCAACGAAAATATTGTTAATGGTCAAGCCGTTCATCGCAATGAATTTGGTATAGAAAAAGGAACATTTTGGTCACCTAAAGGAAGTCGGTTGGCCTTTTACCGCATGGACCAAACCATGGTAACCGATTACCCGCTTGTGGATATTACCACTCGAGTTGCCACTGTAGCTTCAATAAAGTATCCGATGGCAGGTATGACCAGCCATCAGGTAAAGGTTGCTGTATATGATCCTGCGACTCACAATACGGTATACCTTAAAACTGGTGAACCTCTCGATCATTACCTTACAAACATTGCATGGACTCCTGATGAAAAGTTTATTCTGGTGGCGGAGCTCAATCGTGGTCAGGACCACATGAAGATGAATCTTTACGATGCCGCTAGCGGTGAATTGGTAAAGACTCTATTTGAGGAGACAAACTCAAGATATGTGGAACCACTACATCCCGCTATCTTTTTACCAAATGAACCGCATAAGTTTCTTTGGCGCAGTCAACGAGATGGATATGACCACTTTTACCTTTATGATATATCGGGTAAATTTTTTGGTGAGGTAGGTAACGGCCCATGGATTGTTCTTGATTTCTTAGGATTCACAAAGGATGGGAAGAATATTCTTTACACTTCAACGCAGAATAGTCCAATTGAGGTGAATGTGTATAAGCAGAATTTGAAGAATCAAAAAATTGAAAGGTTAACAACGCTTGATGGAACGCATACTCCGAATGTAAACTTTACTTCGGGTCTTTTTATGGATAGATACAGCAGTACTTCAATACCGAATCGAATAAGCATTGTTAACTTTAATGGACAAGAGAAAAGGGTATTGATCAATGCTCAAAATCCGTTAGCTGCCTATAAAATGCCTGAGATGAGTATCTTCAAGATTAAGGCTGCGGATGATTCCACCGATTTGTATTGTAGGTTGATAAAGCCCATTGATTTTGACTCCACAAAAAAATATCCGGTAATTGTTTATGTTTATGGTGGCCCACACTTGCAGCTGGTTAACAATGAATGGCTTGCAGGAGCAAGACTTTGGGAATACTATATGGCGCAGAAGGGATACGTTATGTTTACCATCGACAATAGAGGTTCATCGAACCGTGGATTTGCCTTTGAAAGTGTAATTCATAGAAATCTTGGTGTAAATGAGGTGGCCGACCAAATGCGCGGGATTGACTATCTTCTAAAGCAATCTTTTGTAGACTCTTCTAGAATTGGTGTCCATGGTTGGAGCTTTGGTGGTTTTTTGACTACCTCGCTTATGCTAAAGGAAAATAGAGCATTTAAGGTTGGAGTTGCCGGAGGACCAGTTATCGACTGGAAGTTATATGAGGTTATGTATGGAGAACGCTATATGGATACTCCGGAGGAAAATCCTGAAGGCTACAAGAATGCTGATCTTATTAATTTTGCAACCGATTTAAAGGGGAAGTTGTTAATTATTCATGGTGCAATCGACAATACGGTGGTTTGGCAAAATAGCCTACTATTTCTAAATGAATGCATCAATAAAGGTGTTCAGGTTGACTACTTTGTATACCCACGCGATGAGCATAATGTAAGGGGATATAAACGTATTCATCTTATGCGCAAGATCACCGAATACTTCGACCAAAATTTGATGAAGTAAGGAGCGGTTAAATATAGTTACCCCGAAGGTTTTGCTTTCGGGGTTTTTTTTGTGGCTAATAGAATAGATTCTTATTTTTTGAATGGTTTTTAATCGCCAATTTTGCATTTGGTTTAGATTAATATTTTTCCGATAGATCTTATAGTAAAAATTCAAGACGGGAGTTATTCTCCTTATGATGGATTGTGGCTCTTAAACGTTAAATAATGAATAGTTTTGGTGTTCTTCGACATTTTCAAGATAGTACTAAGGTTGATGTGAATTATCGCCGAATTTGGCAGATTTCATTGCCTATTATTATTGGAAGTTTAGTGCAGAATTTGTTGAATATTACCGATACCATCTTCCTAGGACAACTTGGGGTTGTTGAGCTGGGTGCAGGTGCCATCGGGGGGTTATTGCATCTTGCTGCCGTAATGGTGGCCTATGGTTTTGCCATTGGAACTCAAATTGTGATTTCAAGAAGGTATGGTCAAAAAAAGTATGCCAGCATTGGTATTACACTTACCCATTCTTTCTACTTCTTATTAATTATTGCGGTTTCCCTATTTTGGGTGTTGTGGCAGTTTACTCCAATTATATTGAGTGCTACCCTTAAATCGCCTAGGATAATAGATGCTTCAATAGAGTTTATTGCATGGCGAAAATGGGGGTTGTTTTTTGTAATAATAGGTCTTTTGGCGCAATCTTTCTTCATCGGAATTGGGCACACGAAGGTTATTTCTGTGGCAAATAGCTTTATGGTTGCTGTAAATATTATTTTGGACTACTGCTTAATTTTTGGAAATTTTGGTTTCCCGGCTATGGGTATTTCTGGTGCCGCTTTTGCCTCTGTTTTGGCAGAGATGTCCGGTGCTCTATTTTACATTGTATATATTATGGTTTCCGTTGATCGAGTGAAGTATAATTTGTTTGCCTTTACTCGATTTAGTGCCAGCTTTCTTAAACCATTACTGCGGATATCGTTACCAACAATGCTCCAGAATTTGCTTTCTTTTTCCTGCTGGTTGTTGTTTTTCTTTATAATTGAGAACATGGGCGAAAAGGTACTGGCTGCCTCAAATATTGTTCGCAGCCTTTATGTCATTTTACTTATTCCGGTGTGGGGCATTTCCTCGGCAACAAGCAGCCTTACCAGTTATCTCATAGGAGGAGGGAGGAAGGAGGAGGTTGTTGGTCTTGTATTTAGGGCAGAGCTGCTTTCGTTTATTGCGGTATTGTTGATATTGGGAGTTTCGACTTTCTTCTCATACGATTTGCTTATGCTTTACACTACCGATAGAGCACTCGTTGATTTTACTGCGCCAATTTTGCTGGTTGTAGCAATTGCAGGACCCGTTCTTTCGGTCGGAATGATTGCATTTCAGGCAGTTGCTGGTACTGGAAATACAAATATAACCCTGCTTATTGAAACGGTGAATTTAATTCTATACCTTCTTGTTGCGTTCTTGTTCTCCTCCGTTTGGCATTTTTCGGTATCGACTGTTTGGACAGTTGAAATCCTTTATGGCTCTTTTTTAGCTATTTCATCCTTTCTCTACCTTAAGTATGGAAAGTGGAGAAATACCTCAATTTAAAGTTGCTTGTTAATTTTAGATACAAATAGAAAATGGCATTTCATCAATGCCATTCGCTATTCTATTTTTCATCCTTAATGCAGTATCGCTTAATAACATTGTAGGCATCCTTTACGCCTAACTCACCCGACTTGCTAATGTCAAGACACCCTTTTTCTGTTTCCTGAAGGTAAAGTTGAACTAAACCTCTGTTGTAGTATGCTTCTCCCAAATTGGGGTAAAGCTCTATTGCTTTTGTGTAGTCGGCTATGGAATTGGCAAATTCACCCGACAAGCAGTTCAGATTTCCCCTATTGTAATAAATGTAGGGAAAATCGGGCAGGAGTCTTGCCGCTTCGTTGAGGTCTTCAATGGCCTCCTTGTAGTTGTATACAACAATATTTTGTTGCCGTTTTACCGAAGGTTTTCCCGATTCATTTAATGATACGGCCTGAAATGAATTGTCAATGGAGTTAATAAACTCTATCATTTCACCTTGAACGCTGCTACGGTTTATCAAGGCAAATGGATCGGTTTTATCTTCTGAGTAAAGTTTATTGTATGTTTCTAGTGCACTTGTATATCGCTTTAAATCTCCAAGCAGAATGGCTTGTTCGTAGAGAAGTATTCTGGTAGGAGCAACATCCAATAAGCTATCCACATGTTCAAGTTTGCTTTTAAGAAGGATAGGTGAAAGCGAACTGCGACTTGCTAAAATGGCTGTAGGGACGAGATCCATACTTTTTCTAAAGTTTTCAAAGTCGGCAGAATAAAAGTTCGACGTAGTAGGTGGCTCGTATTTTTCCACTGCCGAAACACGATAGAGCGGTTGTAGGGTAATATCAACCTTCTTGTTTTGAACCATGCTGTTGCTCTCCGTTCCACGGCCAAAATCGGCATCGAAGGCAAGTAATTTGTTGAATTTTTTGCTAGTATCGGCAAATTCTGAAAAATTCTTTTCCCCAAGCTTTGCCTTATACTCTTGAATTTTCTTTTGTGCCGTTTCGTAATCGAGGTAAGCACCTTTTTCGTCGTTGAGCTGGCGCTTAGCTACCGATCTGTTTAGGTATGCATTGGCAAAATCGGGATATAGCTCAATGGCTTTTGTAAAATCCTTAATTGATTCTTTAAAATTACCCATTTCATAGTAAACGCCACCACGATTATAGTAAATGAGTACATTATTAGGATTAAGCGCGGCAACTGAGTTGTAGTCGTTTAAAGCATTATTGTAGTCGCCAATTGAACTTCTTAAAAGTGCCCGATTATATAGGGTTAATGCATTCTGCGGTTCAATGGAGAGCACCTTGTTAAAATCATTTAACGCTCCATTGATATTTTTCTTGCTATTTCGAACAAGGGCACGGCTAAAGTATGCTAATGTTTGGGTCGAGTCGAGTTGAATAGTTTTATTCATATCTACTAAAGCGGAGTCTAGCTTGTTCATTTTAAGGTAAAGCATACCACGCTTAAGGTAGGGTTCTGGATTGAGATTGTTTAACATTAGCGCTCTATTATAATCCGAAAGAGCGCCAGCGGTATCCTTCTGGTATATTTTTGCGGGTTCCTCGGTTAATGTATGCATCGGTAAATTTTGGATCCATTTTTATGGCTACTCCAAAATCTTTAAGTGCATCTTCAAAATCTTGTCTCAGGAAGTTGGTTATTCCTCTATTGAAGTATACTCCTGGAATATCTATTCGAAGATCGAGCGTCTTATCGAAATCTGCAAGCGCTTTATCATACTCGCCCATTCTTGTTAGGGTAATGGCTCTAAAGTGGTAGGCCTGAGTATAAATGGGGTTAAACTTGATAGTTTTTGTGAAGTCTTCACGTGCACCTATGTAATCACCAAGATTATACTTGGCAATTCCTCTAAAAAAGTAGGCTTCCGCGAGGGTGGTGTCAGCCTTGAGTATAGTGTTAAATGAGGCTATTGCATCTATATACTGGCTGTCGAAAATCCTCTGTCTGCCTTGAAATAGGAAGTGCTCCTTATTGAGCTGGGGAGAATGCTTCAGCTGATGATAAAATCAGACCTGTAAGTGTAAGGAGGACGATTAAAACTCTTTTCACGTATGGAATACATTTGTTAATTAACAAATATGGTAAGATTTTGCCGAATCAGGGCAAAATCATAATAAAATTTGGTGTTTGGTATTTTTTCTCACGTTACATGTTCCAATTGCTCATTTGTAGTAGGTAGTTTCATTGTGATATATTAAATTGCTAAACTTTTTTAAGAAGAGAATCGGTGTATGGAGGTGAAAAAGTTTAGTTGGAAACGGGCATGGAAGCTAGTTAGGTATGTAATAGCTACTTTTTTTATTTTGTCGATTGGATCTGTCATCCTATTTCGTTTTATACCAATTCCGGTAACCCCTTTAATGCTAATGCGGTGTGGGTGAGCAATTGGTAAAAGGCAAGCCATTGAAGCTGCAAAAAGATTGGGTTTCAATGCGAAATATTTCGCCAAATATGGTTCAAGCAGTAGTTGCTTCTGAGGATAATCGTTTTCCAGACCATATTGGTTTCGATTTTGATGCAATTCGCAAGGCTATGCGGCATAACGAGCACAGCAAAAGGTTGCGTGGTGCAAGTACCATCTCTCAACAAACGGCAAAGAATGTATTTCTATGGCCACGTCGCTCCTATCTGCGTAAAGGAATAGAGGCTTACTTTACGCTGTTAATAGAGGTGTTCTGGACCAAGGAGCGTATTATGGAAGTTTATCTCAATATTGTGGAGATGGGGAATGGCGTTTATGGCGTGGAGGCTGCATCACAAAAGTATTTTGGCAAATCGGCTTCTAACCTGTCTCAATCGAATGCAGCCATGTTGGCGGCTATTCTTCCAAGCCCAATAAAACGCAACCCTGCCAAGCCGAGCCGATTTTTAATCAACAGTCAGTATCAGATTATTGTGGCAATGCGACAGTTGGGCCCCGTGGAGCTATAGCAATTGAACCTTAGGGATGCTTACATTTTTCTATGGCATCGATCGTTTTAGTATCTCGTTTTTCAATATCGGTTGCTATTATACCGGTGGACACAAGATTTCCATCCTTATTGCGATAGGCGTATTCATAGGTTCCATCTTTGCGTTGTAGTAATTGGTATCCATCTATGGTTTCAGCCCAATGGTGATGCTCATCGCCGTATAGCTTAATTGTAAGTGTGTCGCCGTTTGGTTGGGCGTGCTTAATGGGATATGGTGTGGCGGGAACTTTACTAGGACGGTTGGCTGTTTGTTGAGTAGGGTTAATAGCCTTTGATTCTACCTTTTGTGTTTTTGACGTTGCACAGGCAGAGATCAATGCTATCGATATGCTTGTAGACAATAATAACCTTGTTGTGTATTCAACGTTTCTCATAACTTAATATGCATTAGGAGATTTAAATTAAGTGGATGGTTGAAAATAGGAGTTGGTCGTATTTTTCAATGCTACTGTAATACTACACTCTTTTCAACTACATTCTTTACCATTTTACCGTTAAGCTTTTCTGGATTTTGGACATCAACTACCGCATCGAGCAGAATTTCTGCAATGTCGGCTACCTTTGTGGTTGACTGTGCAGCAAAAGTTTTTTTTACAGAGAGGACAAGCCGTGGCGATAATATCGGGGTTGTTTATGGTAAGTGATTCCAACGTTTTTTGTGTAATTACTTTTCTGCTTTCTGCACCTATTATGGTAATGCCCAAGCTGCCTCCGCAGCAAAGTGAATTATTTTTTTCGTTATTGGTTTTAACTAGCACTCCTGTTTGGCTCAGTAAGGCTCTGGGTTGTTTGTAAATATTACTTCCTCGTCCAAGGTCGCATGGGTCGTGATAGGCTACCGTGGATACTCCTTTTTTAACATGCAGCTTATCTTCCACTACAAGTCGGAGCAGATATTCGCTGTGATGATATACTGGAATAGAAAGCCGGTAATCTTCTTTAAATGTCTTGTAACAGATAGGGCAAGATGTTACCAGGCACTTTGCGCCCGACTTTGCAATAAGTTCTAAGTTTTTACTTGCGAGGGCAGCAGCGGCCTCCCCGTTACCAGCCAATTTTAGTGGTCGTCCACAGCATATACTGCCGTCGGCGTCGATGAAGGTGTAGTTTAATATTTGCTTTTTCAAAAAGGGCCTTCATTGCACGAATGGTGGAAGGATTGAGGTGTCCCATGCATCCGGCAAAGTAGGCAACATCTGCCTTTTTTTGTGATGGTATTGGTCCCACATAGCAATATGATGTGGCAGAAAATTGTGGATTTTCTTTGCGCTGATTGATACGGATAGCGGTGTTTTCGATTCCAACGGGGCAAAATTCGTTGCATCGCCCGCACATCATACAGGTTTTAATGACATCAGCCTGTGGGTTATTGTCGCGTAAGCTTTGGTTGAAGTATGCTGGTTGTATATTGCTAATGTTAAGGTCGCCACTTAGCTGACATTTATCGATACAAATACCGCATCGTGAGCAGGCATTTATCTCGACCTGGGTGAAAGAGGTAGGTCTGTACTTCTCCTTTATTCCAAAGCTACGAAGGTAGATGAGAAACACCTCGGTAAGGATATGCATGTAGCGAGTAAGGGGATTGCTATAAAGAAAAGCCCCAACGATATGGAATAGGCCCACCACATTGGATAGCAGAGGTATTCCAACGGTAGAAATTTTGCAAAAAAATGGCCAAGGTTGTTGGTTAAAAAACCGCCGGTATCGTATAACCCTGCATTGAAACTTTCAGCGAGCAATCGAAGAGGGAATATGAGCCACAACGATATGAGGGCAATGCGATCAATGGTTTTCAGCCGGGTGGTTTTCTTCATGCCGACAATCTTACTCTTAAACCGTTTACTATGGCAATGGTTAACCCCGATAACACTAACAGCAGAAGAAAGTCCATCGCAAATATGAAAAACTTCCGGTAGGGGAGCTGACGGAGATCGTGCACAAAGTATTCGAAGAAGATTGGGGTAGTATGGAGGGTTGAGGTGGCCATGGCTATGCCATCTGGCTTCCAGGTTTCCGGCTACAATAAGCAAAAACCATCCAAAGGCTAAGCTCATGTGCATATAGCCTAGCCATGGATTTATTCGGAATATTTTTCGATGCAAAAGGCTTTCAGAGAATACTTCCCCCGTGGCGGTAACTGTCTTATGGCTAAATAGTGCCCTCGAAAATATCTTTCGCTCCTGTTTTGTGAGCGCTTTGAACCAGATGGTCCATTTCGCAAATACGGTAAATAGAACAAATACCATACCTCCTAAAAACGGTAGCACAAATGGATCAAACTTCATCGATGTATGGTTTGAAACTGTTTCACGAATCAGTAAAATGATGTTTCGCGTGTTTACATTTCTAGGGCAAACAAGGGTGCACTTTCCACAGAGCATGCATTTGGCTGCCCTCTTTTTTAGAACTCTCCTCTTCACCACGACGGATTTGATTTGTCAAGTTTCGGAAGCTGAAATTGGTAAATTTGCTTGCCGTGCACGTGGCAGCGCATGCACCACAGGCAATACATAGGTTAAAGGTAGCATCGTTGGCCGCAAGGTAGGAGGCAAGCTCCGTTTTTGCAGTGTCGAGGTCGAAATTGTTGGTTTTTACCGATCCATAACCAAAATCTACCATACTATTCCCCATTTAGATAACCATGAACCTGAAGCGCTGCGGAGCGTGCTTCGTTAATAGAATCGGTTATATTGTTGGGGCCCCGAACAGGCTCCTGCAATAAACACTCCTTCGACACCCATTTGGGTTGAAGCTAGGTGAACATCCTTTACCGGGGCAAAGCCATCTTCGTTGGTTTTTAATCCTAGGCTTTGGAGAATTTTGTCGGTTCCTGTTGCTGGTGTCATACCCACCATGAGTACAACCATATCGGTAGTTAGGCGCATGGGCTTGGAGGCTAAGGTGTCTTCAACTTTAATAATAACTCTGCCTTCTGCGGCTTCGCTAGTTTCGGACAGTCGCCCTCTCACAAAGTTTACCCCTTTTACCTGCGCCTCCTTGTAGAGTTGCTCGTAGCCATGACCAAACATTCGTAAATCCATGTAGAAGCAAAAAATTTCAGCGGTTGGAATGGCCTCTTTTACTTCAATGGCCTGCTTCACAGCTGTAATACAGCAAACTTTAGAGCAATATGGCCTATTTACCTTTTCGTCGCGGGAACCAACGCAGTGAATAAATGCTACTCGGTGAGGGGGTTTACCATTGGTCATGCGCGGCTTGCCATAATCGGAAAACATTTTCTCCAGCTCGCGTGAAGTGATAATATTTTCAAAAATTCCGTAGCCATACTCCTCCTTTTTTTCGGCAGGGAAGAGTTCAAAGCCTGTGGTTAGCACTACTGCCTGTGCTTGAAATTGCTTGCTATCGGATGAATGAATAGTGAACGCGCCGTTCTCCTTTTTAATGGAGGAGATGGAGGTAGATGCATAGATTGATATTCCACCATTCAGTGAGGCTAATGCATTTTCTACCACCTCTTTTGCCGGGCGACGGGAAGGGAAGAGCCTATCCCAATTTCGTACATTACCTCCTAGCTCGCTATCTCGTTCGAAGAGCATTACTTTGTAGCCCAACTTGCCCAGCTCTGCCGCGGTTTCAATTCCCGCAACGCCGCCACCGATTACTGCAACTGATTTGTCCATGTATATGGGCTTCTACTTGTAAAACCTTAAATTCTTTGGAGATTCGGGTCGTCCTAAATCCTCCTTGTTAATGCCTTTAAACTTATCGTCGGGGTTGTATGCAATACCCATTTTATCAAGCAAGGGGTCAACGGTAACTTGGTGTAGTTGCATTCCCATTTCCCACGGATCAAAGCCTAAAACTAGTCCGGCAACCTCTTCATAGGTAAGTGATGGAATTCCGTAGCCATCTTCACCATAGGTTTTTCCCTCCATTTCTGCTAAGGCATACTGCCATCTATCGAAAAAGAATCCGCAACCGGGGCAGTTGGAAATGATAAAATCGGGCTTAAATGGCTCCATCGATTCAAACTTCTTTTTGGAGGCAGAGAGGGAGTAACCGCGGTTGGCTTTTACCATGTATTGCCTAAATCCAAAACCGCAGCAGTGTCGTCGTTCGGGATAGTCGATTACTTCGCCACCCCAAGACTCTACCATGCCTGCAAGCACGTATGGATATTCGGCGCCTCCAACCCCCTTTGCAGGAAACATTTTGGCATAGTGGCAACCAATGTGGTCGACCACCTTAAGTGGTTTACCGGTGGCCTTGTTTATGAGTTTATACTTTGCCTGTTGGGCTATCTCTTCTCTAAACTTAAAAATGATATCGCTGGTGTGAGCAAGGTTGTTGGGCACGTTGAAGTTTCTACCGGTAGCCAACTTCAAGTTCTCATGGATTTTCTCCTCTACCTTAGGATGATGCTCCCAGGTATCGAGTATCTCTGTATATAGTCCGAATGAGGTGACGCATGAAGGCACAAAATTACGGAAACCAGATTCCTTCATTAGTGCAAAGTTTCGTCCTACCACGGTCATGATGGTCTCGAACGGAACTACCTCGCAGTGGTATGCAATGCCTGTGCAGGTGGTGTGGTGCTGATCGTCGTAGACATTTTTCTTAAGCACCTCCCTTAAAATGCGAAGAAAGGTGGTTTCGGAGCCCGGAAAAAAGTTTTGTCGGATGCAGCTACGAACGTAGTAGTAGTCATCATCTGCAATCTCTTTTTGGTAATCTTTCCAAATGTTACGTTTACCCTCTATCTTCATTGTTTTGAATGCTTTTCCTGATTGTTGGTATTGTAAACCTCCTTGAAGTATTCGCTATCCTTGCCTGTACCAATATCGAGCCCCATCTCTTTGGCTTTTTGGGCTGAGAAATCCTCAATCTTGTTGAACCAATCGAGGCCTCCCGAAACCTCAAAAATGCGGTGTAGCTCATCAATATCCTCTTGGGGAATTTTACGCATTGCACCAGGTCCATCGCCCTTGTAGTTGGCTCCTACTTTGGGTAGTATCTGTTCAGCATTGTCTCTTATCCAATCCCATACAGGGCCTTGTTCCGGGTACATATCGGTATTGATATGGTCAATATATACACAGTATCCGGTTTCCAGAATTGAATCGCCTACGGTGCGCTTGAGAGCTAGCTGTTGTCGTCCTTTTTCGCTCTCCACAAAGTGGCCCAGCTCAATGGATAGACCGCGCAATGCCTGAATAATAAGTCCAGGTGCATTGTTTCGGGGACAACGGGTTACGCAGCTCATGCACTCGCCGCAGTACCAAATGGTTTCGCTTTTGAGCAGCGCTTCTATGGCTTTATCGTCACGCGACTGAACGGTGTCGGCAATAATGCGCGGCTGGTAGTCGTAAACCTCGGCTGCAGGACAAATGGCAGTGCAGGTACCACAGTTTATGCACGCAATAATACCTTCGGTGAAGCGAACGTCTTCAATGAGTTTATCGTAGAGTTGTCCCATTTTTTTGTGCAAATTTGAAGAAATGTACAGGCTGTTTGGCAGACTTACCTGAATGGAGAGTGCTAAAACCTCCTAGTATGAAAGGCGTTATATATACAAAAAAAGTTCGCAATTGCTTGAACGTATTAACTTTTCCTCAATGCAAATATAATTTCCCTCTTCCAATAGTTAACGGTTTATTCTCTTTTTTTTCATATTTATATTCTTTCCAAAGAAGAAATAGTGCAATTTTGAGGTAGATAATTTTACTATGGCAATGCTTGATTTTACAGATGCTCGTTTGGAGGAAGTTGTTGTTCACTTAGTAGGCAGCAGGGGACAGGATGAGGAGCTGGTTCTTTCCAACTCCATGCTTGATCTTAGTGGTGACTTGCTGCGAACGCTACTTCAGGGTTATTTCCTCTCGCACTTTAAGCCGGGTGAGTTCTACTCCTTTACCCACGATAGCGACGTAAAGCTCAACGAGGTTTACTCCTTTGCTTCCTCTTTTTTTGTGGAGCAGAAAAACCTTATCGACGTGTCGCAGGAGATTGCCAAGCACCTCTTCTACGTGAGCAGCCATCCCAACATTAAGAGTGGCGAGCTGTATGTTGCCTCCATCCGCGGCTGTGTGGTGGAGGGGGAACAGGTGGATGCACTCGGCATATTTAAGTCGGAGGTGAAGGAGAATTTTTTAAAGGTACACTCCAACAACAAATCTGTTGTGGTGGAACCGGAGCTGGGAACAAGCATAAACCGGCTCGATAAGGGCTGTCTCATTTTTAACACAGAGCAGGAGGATGGCTTTAAGATTATGGTGGTGGACTCCACCAATAGGAGCAACGACGCCCTTTACTGGAAGGATGCCTTTTTGCGGGTTACACCATGCAGCGACAGCTTTTACCATACCAAGAACTACCTAAACCTTTGTAAGGACTTTGCCCATGAGGTTTTTTCACCCCAGAACGAGGTGGAGAAGACTGACCAGCTGCTGTTGCTCAACCGCACGGAGGAATTTTTCACCAAGGCAGAAAATTTCGATGAGAAGGTATTTGAGAAGGAGGTTTTGGAGCAACCCGAGGTGGTGGAGGCTTTCAACGACTATAAGCACGCCTATGCCGAGATGAACCAGGTGGTGTTTGAGCCAAAGTTTGAGATATCTACCGAGGCCACCAAAAAGGCGAAGAAGTTCTTTAAGAGTGTGATTAAGCTCGACAAGCGCTTCCATGTTTATGTACACGGCGGTAATGAGTTTATGGAGAAGGGCTCCGACCCCGACAAGGGCATGCACTTCTACAAGCTATACTTTGAGAATGAGGAGTAGAGGGTGATTTGAGAATTTGAGAATTTGAGGATTTGGGGATTTAAGGATTGTGAGACGAAAGCCAAAGACGTTTTGACCATTTTTGTAGTAAAGCCGGTATATGAATTTTGAATTATCGCGAAAGAGCAATGTTGTTGCTATCATATTCATCCTGTTTGCACTGATATTTTCCTCCATATCACTGGTAAACCATTACCTGCTACGAACCTATTCCTTCGATCTTGGGATGTTTAATCAGGCGCTATACAGCTTTGCGCATTTTAAGATGAACTACTTCACGCTTGATCAGAATGGCAATGCTGTTAACTATTTTGGAGATCACTTTGCTCCAATAACTTTACTGCTTGCGCCGCTTTACTATCTGGGAGGAACATACACCTTGCTGGTTGTCCAAATTTTGTTTGTGCTCATTGGCGGTTGGGGTGTTTATAGGTACGCATCGCTCCACTATTCCAATAGCTACATTCCGGTAATTATTCTCGTTCAATTCTTTGGTATTTGGGGGATTTATTCAGCCCTCTCCTACGATTTCCACACCAACGTGCTTGCTGCCATGCTGGTTCCTTGGCTCATCTATTACCACGAAAGAACAAATACCAGGGCATTCCTGCTCATGTTTCTACTTATACTCATTGCCAAGGAGAACATGGCCCTTTGGCTCTTCTTCATTCTCTTGGGTTTGGCATTGAAGAAGATAGCTCAGAGATCGTTCAAGAGCGAAATTAGGAAGCTGCTGAAGCTCGAAATACCGTTGATGATATTCACCGTAATCTACTTCATTGCTACGGTGGGTTATATAATGCCATACCTCAGCGGTACCATCCATGCAAATCCGATGAATCGATATGCGGAATTGGGCAACAACCTTTCAGAGATAGTATCCAACATCTTTCTACATCCGGGTCACGTAATTTCGCTGCTGTTCGAAAGTCCGCTCAAGGAGCAGTATACCTTTGGCATAAAGATGGAGCTGCACCTCATGGTGTTGGTTTCAGGGGGATTTGCGCTACTTTTTCGACCATACTATCTTGTGATGCTTATTCCCATTTATGCTCAAAAGCTATTTGCCAACGATTACGCGTTTTGGGGCATTAACGGGCAATACTCCATCGAATTCGTACCCATTTTGAGCTTATGCCTTGCCGATTTTTTGCTGAAGATAAAGTCGTCCAAGTTGGCGATGGCTATTGCCATCGCAACCACTGTAACTACCATAGGCTTTAACATCGATAGAATGGAATCGCGGAGGTCGGTATGGTACAACCGAACTAACACGGCATTTTACGCCAAGCAGCACTACCAATCGCCCTTAAATGTGAAAGCAATTAAGGAGGAGCTAGCAACCATTCCCGACGAAGTTCCTGTTTCCGTTTCGGCTCCCCTGGCGCCATGGCTGGCCTCGCGCGATAAGCTCTATAGCTTTCCCGTGGTGAAGGATGCCGCTTACCTTGTGCTGCTTCGAACCAGTACCTACCCCCTGAGTGAGGAGGATTTTGCCAATATGCTTACCGAATATATGCATAGCGAAGATTATACGCTGCTTTACGACAAGAATGAACTGGTGATTTTTAAGAAGAGGGGCGAAGGGAGTTAGATGAAGAGGATGGAGGTAAAAGAAGTCAAAGAAAGCCGTATTCAACAGATACGTATCAAAAGCGTGCGTTGCGTTCGCGTTAAGCAGCGCTAACGGAGGAAGCTACACGCAGGGGCGGATTGCGGATCCCGAGTCATCGGGATCAAGCCGAAATGCTGCCCGGGCAGAAAGATGCACACCGAAAACCACTGCTGCCGCACTTGACGGGTAGCTGAAGTTATACACCGTTTTTTATCTTTGCATTATTATATTCTGTGCACTTTGAATAAATGCAATTCCATTCTGATTCTCAATTATTTTAAAAGCATTTGTCGCACTTAATGTATGAATACAAATATGATGAACAGACAAAACTAAGTCTTGTAAATCGTGATCGCTCTCTAAATCAACAATCTTTAAGCCAATATCCTTGCACTTTTGAATCGATAGATGTCTTGCATGGGATTTATTTAATGCATGGTCGCCAAGCTCTTTAATGATTGTTTGAATTATATTTGCTTTATCTGCTTCAGCCGATAACATATTTCTATCAAGCCAATCTTTTACCATTTTTTCTGACCAATCAATTGCTTTTTCACATTCTCCAATCAAGGTTGGATTATATTTTGCAATAATTGGTTGCCAAACGGCTGCAGATATTGGATCTGCTTTTATTTCTGATAATGCCCTTTTAAATTCTTCAACAATACCATGAGCAGGAATTCCACCAAATTGAGGGTCAATAGGTCCTAAGCTAGATTGTTGACCCATAATTATCTCCTTACATGAACAAGCAATCATTGTCCCAGCTGACATGGCTAATTGTGGCACAATAGCTCGGATATCATTACCAAACATGCTATGTAAATAATCAACTATTGACTCTGTCGCAGCAGTGTCACCCCCAGGAGTGTGTAATACTAAATCAAGACCTTTAGACCTGTCAAGCTTATGAATTACGGTCATCAAACCATTTTTATCTGCATCATTTACTTGAAGTCCCTCAATGTTACTTTTCTGAAGCCAACCTGAATAATAGATAATTACATTTCTATCAGTCTTTTGTGAAAGCTCTTTAATATACTTTCTTCTGATTACGTCAAAAGTGCTACCTGCTTGTTTAAGCTCTTCGCTTATTTCGTGCCAATTGGGCATAGTTCTTGGTTTTTAGTATTGTTAGTAATAATGGTTTCTTGAATAGCTGAGTTTAAGTGTTTTGAATAATCAAAATCAAATCGTAACCATTCAGTTACTGCTTGTCTATCACGATATTCTCCAAGTCCAATTTCGGAAAACTGTTTTTTCAATTCGTCAATGTCTGTCATATTGCTATTTTTTTAAATGGTGTATAACGGTTGGTGTATGAAGCGTTGGGCATTTCGAAGCACTTTACTGTCAAACCGCTACAAAGTTTATTACGGGCTTAAACCCTCGCAAACCCCTGCAACCGCTATGTTTTATACCCGTTGTTATGCACTGGCGGTTTCAAATATATAATATAAGTCATTATACTATTCAATAACAATATTATAAGTCCCTGTTAATAATAACTTTTTTAATGGTTTCTTGCCTGTCAATTCAATGTAATTATTGGCTTTGCGACCATTACTTACTTTTATTTTCTTAAAATAAAATATTGCGTTTTCTTCTTTTCAAACATGAGCACATACTTTTCATTTTCTGAATTGATAATTGCAGTTTCAGGAACTGCTAAAACCGAATCGAGCGTTGCAAATATTTCGCCTTCAACAAATTGATTGCTTACTAAATTGATGTTTTCAGATTTATTTATAGTGGCATAGCACTCAATGGATTTAGTATCGGGCATAATAGTTTTTCCAATTGCATTTATAGTTGCAGCGTACTTTTGTGCTTTAGTAGCGTTTAAATAAAATTCAACTGTTTGACCATTACCAATTTTATCAATATCTTTCTCAAAAATGTTTATTTTTAATTGGAAAGAGTTGTTGTCGATGATTTGTGCTATTGTTTGCTGAGGCTCAATATATTGTCCTAATGAGGCTGTGATACTTGAAACAAAACCATTAATGGGCGATTTTACGGGAAAAGAGGGATAAAAATCTCCCTTTTCAATTTTTGCCACGTTAAGCCCCATGCTTTCAAGTTTCGATTTCAATGCCTTATACTTCGCATTTTCAGCATAATAGCTACTTTCGACAGCCGTCAGGTCTTTTTGCGTACTAATATTTTCGTTGTACAACTCCTTTGCTCTTTGATATTCGCTTTTTAATTTCACAAGTATAGCCGACGATTCAGAGAAATCTTTTTGCAAGTCGATAAACCAATGACCTGAAATTTCAAATAATAAAGAACCTTTGTTTATCATCTGAGCAGGTTTACACCGAATATTTTCTATTATTCCGGGAATGGGTAAACTTATTTGCGCTTGCCCATTTACGGTTGGAATAATTGTACCTGTAAAATGAACCTTATCGGCAAAAGGGTATAACTCAGGATCCCCTATCGTCATTTTTTCCGCTTCAAATTGTGCTTTGGTTATTTCGACCAAGCCTGAATCTATTTCTGCGTTTTGCTCAGTTTTATTTTTGCATGATATTACTAACACGCTAAGAATTAATGCTGTAATTATTTTCGTTTTCATACCGATTCCGTTTATTTTGAAAAATATTTTATTTCCGAAGTTGTTTGATTGTATTTCAGTACATTCTCCAATTGTTCGAGTTTTATTTGAATGGCTGATTCATAACTACTTACAAATTGATAATAATTAATTTCTCCCAATTCATACGATTTTAATGCTGTTTCCATTATTGCATTCATTAAAGGCTCTCCCGATGTTTTAAAATCATCGAGCAAGGCTTTATATTTAAGCTTTTCACTTAACAATTGGTTCAATTCATTATTTAAAAGGTTTATTTCGTTATCTGTGGATAACTGTTTGGCGTTTGCTGAAATTTTTGATGCTTTAATTTTGGCTCTTGAGCTGCCATAAAACAAGGGCAAAGCCACACCAACTTGAAAACCATGATAATACTTATTATTGGGTTGCCTATTAGAACCTATAAAATAACTTATCGAAAAATCGGGAAGTACATTGTTTTTTTCAATGCGAACCAGCGATTTATAATATTCCGACTCACTGTGCAATACATCAAAGACAGGCAAAGTATTGGGTATTTCGTTTATTTCAGCCAATGGCTCAATGTTTGAAGGGACAGAAAAATCGCCCTCATAATTCATCAGAACTTTTAAGCGCTGATAAGCATTTTCAGCATCAACTTTCAAGGTATTCAACTGAATGGAAGTTTGATTCCTTTTTGCTTTTATATTTAATACCTCAAGACCTGTAATATCGCCTCTTAAAGCTCTTTTTTCAGAATTAGCAAACAATACAACATAAAGACTATCAAGTTTTTGATACAATTTTTGTTTGTTCAAAAGCGTTTGATAATCGAAAAAAGCAAAAGAAACTTTTTTTATTAATGCATTTTTTTGATTGTTCAAATTTGCTTCCGCTATTTTTATCTGTATTTGCAACGCATTGCTTTCTGCCGAATAAAGTGTTGGGAAACTGAAACTTTGTTCTGCCCCCCAAACTTTTAAGGGGAAACCGTTTTCGGCAATATTGTTTTGATCAGAACCATAGCTAAATACTGTTTTTCCAGGGGCAAAAGCAGTCTTTTTTAAAGCTTTACTTTCTTCCACATTCAACTTATAAGCTGCAATTTGCTTATTATTTTGAAACGCAATTTCAATTACACCATTTAGTTCCATTTTAGAATTTTGCCCAAAAGAAGAAATTGCCGGAATACAAAGCAAAAGCAATGTAATAACAGTATTGGAACGTATAAAGCGTAGCGGAAAAAACTTTATACTTTTCACGTTATAAAATACTTCAAAGAGTAGAGGTAACGCAATCATTGTAAGCATGGTAGAAGTTATTAATCCACCAATTACAACAGTGGCAAGGGGACGTTGAACTTCGGCACCTGCACCGGTAGAAATAGCCATTGGCAAAAAGCCCATAGCAGCAGCTCCAGCGGTAAGCAATACAGGACGCAAACGATTTTTGGTTCCAGTAAGTATTAATTCGCGCATACTTGTAATTCCTTGATGTTGTAGTTCTTTTAAATGTTCAATGAGTACAATGCCATTGAGCACAGCAATACCAAAGAGCGCAATAAAACCTATACCTGCCGATACGCTGAAAGGCATACCTCTCATCCACAGGAGTAAAACACCTCCCACCGTGGCTAAAGGTATTGCAGTAAAAATCATTACGGCATCTTTAATCGATTTAAATGCAAAATGAAGGAAAACAAAAATCAACAACAAAGCAACCGGAACGGCTATCATTAAGCGATTGGTAGCATTTTGTAAATTTTCGAATTGTCCGCCATATTCAATATAATTGCCTGCTTTAAGCTTGATGTTTTTATCAATTTTTTGTTGAATATCAACAATAACCGATTGCAAATCACGATTGCGTACATTAACGCTTACAACTACCCTACGGTGTGCATTATCGTGCGAAATTTTTGCTGGACCTTTTGTGTATTCAATTTCGGCAAGCTCGCTTAAAGGTATCATTTGTCCAGTCGAAACAGGCACTTGTAGCTGACGAATATCTTCAATATCGGTTCGGTTTTGGTTGTCGAAGCGCATAACCATATCGAAGCGTTTTTCGCCCTCGAAAATTACACCTGCTGTTTTTCCGCCAAATGCTGCCGACAAATAGGTGTTCAAGGTACTAATGTCAACGCCGTAGTATGCAATTTTGCTTCTATTGAAATTCACTTTTATTTGTGGCAAACCAGCAGTTTTTTCCATAATTATGTCACTTGCTCCCGGCACATCGGCAATAAGGTTTTTTACTTCCTGTGCTTTTTGGTTAATATATTCGAGGTCTTCCCCGAAAATTTTTATGGCAATGTCGGAACGAACTCCTGTAATTAATTCGTTGAACCTCATTTCAATGGGTTGCGTAAATTCATATTCCACCCCCGGAATTACCGAAAGCACTTCCTTGAATTTATCAGCGAGTTCTTCTTTATTATTTGCAGCCGTCCAATTTTTCTTGGGTTTTAGCTTAATAATCATATCAATTTCTTCCATCGACATTGGGTCTGTGGGAACTTCGGCAGCACCAATACGTGAAACAATTTGGTCCACTTCGTTTGGAAATTTTTTTATTAAAATGTTTTCCATCTGAGTGGTCATTTCCACTGTTTTTGAGAGTGAAGTTCCTGTTTTTAGAACCGGTTGTATTACGAAATCGCCTTCGTCGAGTGTTGGCACAAATTCGCCGCCAATACGAGTAAACAATATTCCTGTAATTAGCAATGATAGAACTGCTGCTCCAAGCACCCAACGTTTATGACCGCACGACCATTTAATCACCGGGTAATACGATTGATGAATTTTATCCATAATCCAGTCGGAAACAGTTCGTTTTTGATTTTTATCTGGTTTTAAAAAGAGCGAAGCCGCAACTGGCAACCATGTTAGCCCTAATATCATAGCACCAATAATAGCAAAAGAAAATGAGAGTGCCATAGGGCGGAACATTTTGCCTTCGACACCACTTAACGACAAAATTGGTATGAAAACGATAAGAATGATTACTTGCCCAAAAATAGCTGATTGCATCATTTTCGAAGCTCCAGAAATTGAAATTCTATCCATCAACGTTTGACGGTCATCGCCTTTAGCAGCTAAAATTTCTGTTTTTTGCAAGCTCATTCGTATAACAATAAACTCCACAATTATTACAGCACCATCTATTATTATTCCAAAGTCGAGTGCACCAAGGCTCATTAAATTGGCATCAATCCCAAAAATATACATCATACCAATTGTAAACAATAATGCCAAGGGTATCATAGAAGCAATAACCAATGCCGACCGAATGTTTCCGAGCAGCAATACTACAATAAGCAGCACAATGATAGCTCCGAGTATAAGGTTCTCAATTACCGTAAAAGTGGTTTTAGCGATAAGTTCGCTCCGTTCGAGAATAGGATTGATAAAAACGCCTTCGGGTAAGTTTTTCTGAATTTCGGCTACTCTGGATTTTACTTCATTGATAACAACTTTGAATTGGCATTTTTTAGCATCATAATCTGACCAAGCACCGTTTCGCCCTTGCCATTGGCTGTAATTGCCCCAAAACGGTTAGCAAAACCAAACTTTACGTTTGCCACATCTTTTATAAGTATAGGCGCACCGGCACTGTTTTTTACGACAATATTTTCTATATCTTCTAATGACCTTGCCTGACCATCGCCCCGTATAAAATAACTTTGGTTTGTTTTTTCGATATAGGAACCCCCCGAAATACCATTGTTGTTTTCGAGTGCAGTAAAAATGTCCATTAAACTTATGCTAAGGCTTTTAATCCTTTCGGGAATAATTGCCACTTCATATTGTTTTAAATAACCACCCCAGCTGTTAATTTCAACCACACCGTTTATCCCTGATAATCGTCTTTTTATAACCCAGTCCTGAATAGTTCGTAACTCCATGGCGGAGTATTTATCCCTGAATTCAGGCTTTACATCAACAATATACTGGTAAATTTCACCTAATCCGGTGGTTATCGGGCCCATTTCGGGCGAGCCATATGCTTCGGGAATGTTGGCCGATGCCGTTTTAATTTTTTCAGCAATTAGTTGCCGTGGTAAGTAAGTTCCCATGTTTTCGGCAAAAACAACCGTAACCACCGAAATGCCAAATTTTGATATTGAACGAATTTCCTTCACACCCGGTAAATTTGCCATTTCCATTTCAACAGGTGTGGTAATAAATTGCTCAATCTCTTGAGTTGATAAATTGCCGGAAGTAGTTATTACCTGAATCTGATTATTCGTAATATCGGGCACTGCACCTACCGGAATATGTAAAACAGCATATAACCCAAAGGCAGCAATGCTAAGCGTAAAAAGAATAACTATAAGCTTATTCTTTACACTAAAGTCAATTATTTTTTCTAACATAGTGAATTGATTGCATACATTATAAGATATTTATTTACTTTTTCTTGGAAGATTCAAGTAGAAACTCGTTCAATACAAAAAGACCTGTTTTTTGATTTATGGAATATAGCATTTCATCATTGCTGAATTTCTGTTTAATTGTTACTTTGATATCTAAATCCACAGATATATACTTACAAAGATTGTCAGACAATAGAGAATAAACTTCTTTATGCTCTCCTGATGAAAAGTAATAATATGTTATAGGTATTTCTTTTGCCCTACGTGTTGGACCTGTTAGTTTGTATTCTGTTTTAATAGTTTTATATGTGTAGATATACAAAAACGAAGTATCTGCTATAAGGCAAGGATTTCGGTTAATAAATCGAAAATTCTCACCGTTACTTATCTGTATAGCAAAAATGCTGTCTTTATGAAATGTCGTTTCCTTATCCAGATTCACACATGTAATTTCAGGAGAAATAAAAAACTGATTGAGTTTAACCTTAATATCTTTTTGAAGAGTATCTATAGAGCAGCTAAATGTATTGTTTTTAAAGCCTTCATGTGAAAGATACATGCCTTTAACCTGCGAATTCTTTATTCCAGAAGGTCTTTGGCTGTATGCAAAGTTTACAAACAATAGAATTAATGCTGAGATTAATGTAATATTTTTTTTCATCATTCTTTCGTTTAAAATTTAGAAACAAATTTACAATATATTAAACCAAAACAAGTAATGCCTACAATTATAGTTGTGATTATCAAATTAGCATGGCATTTCACGCTTGTGCATAACGTTTAGTATAAGAATAGTAGCCGACTGCGTGGCACTTTCTTGTCAAGTTACAAGAAAGTTGAAGCGGGCTACAACCCTTGAAATTACTACTATCTCGGCTATTATTTTTATACATTGTTAGCCGCTGGGCTTTATTCATAATACGTAATTTCTCTCGTTTCTGTATAAATCGGCAAAGTCTTTTTATCACCAAAATTTTCTTTCATAAATACCTCTCTCTTAATCCAATTTCCTGTTTTGTCAAATTCATAATCATATTTCATCTCTTTGTGTAATGCATTGCTCACATAGAAACGAACTAAAGTCATATTGTAAAACTTATCAAATGAGGTTTCCTTTTCTATTTGTCCAGATTTAAATTCAGTAATAGTCTTAATCCGATTTTTACTATCGTATTCATAAACTGATTTCATTTCTCCGAAAAAATCTGACCTACTAATCAATTCTATTAAATTCCCTTTGGAGTCATATTCAAATTCATTAGTATATTCATTTCTCTCGTTATCAATCTGCTTTTTTAATAGGATTTTTCCATCATTGGCATACTTGTATTCAAAAACACCTTTTGTCGTATCTCCATTTTGAATATTGGTCTGTTCTATCAAGTTTCCATGATTGTCATATTTAAAGAAGGCATCAAATATTAAAGTGTCATTATAAATTACATGAGCAGAAATCTGTTTTTTAGCAATTGTGTCAAAAACTGCCTTTTCAATCGATTTCATAGGCATCACATAATTTTCAGATATTGATTCAATCCGAAATCCATTCTTGTCATAGGTGTTTTTAACAGACTGTTCAAGTTTACCAAAATTGTCATAATGTAGTTGGCTTGATATATTTCCATTCTCAGCAAACTCTTTTTTAAATTCAATTATTGGTTTTTCTGTTTTCCCAGTTTCAAGGTCAGTCACATTTGCTTTGTATTGTTCAAGTATCTTTACTTTACCAATCAAGTTTTCTCGTTCCCATGCATTTGCAAAATCTTTATATTTTGGTTTATAATCATTGCTGTTACAACCAACTAAAACAAGAAATCCTAAAATAATTATAATCTGTCTTTTCATATTTGCAGTATTTTTTTTGCCTTGCGGCTAACGCCTGCAAGCATGTAATGAAGCGGACTTCGTGAACTGTGTTCTGTCCGCCGAGCGAAAACCTCGCAAGCGAGAAATGCAGTTGCACCTACTCGTCGCCCCGCTTTTTTACATGCTTGTTGTTAGCAGCTGCAATTCTTATTTATTTAATATTTTAAGTTCATCAAAAATCTGATATACTATATCAATCCTTGCTTTTGCAAAGTCTTTATTGTTTAAATCAGCTGTTTGGATACAATTAGAGAAATAATAAACTTTATCATTTTTTTCAAAATAACCTACATACCAACCAATCTCTTTATTATCTTGGCTACCCCAACCACTTTTTGCTCTTACTGTATAACCCAAAGTATCTTTTGCAATCATAATGTTTTTCACAATGTCCAATGAACGTTGAGAAAAAGGAAGTTGGTTGTCGTGAAATTGTTTTAAAAAATCAATTTGTTGTTTAGGTGAAATACGAAGTCCGCCAGTTAGCCAAAACTTGTCAATGCCACCCGAAGTGTCAGTGTTTCCATAGTTTGTTTTGTCAAGCCAATATTTCATTTGTTGTCCACCAACTTGTCGTGCAAGCTCTTGATAATACCAAACGGTTGAGTTTTTAAATGCTGTTTTTAAGTCATGGTCATTATTCCATTTTGGGTATTTTCTCATAACACTATCCCATGGAATAATGAAGTTTTCGTTTTTAATTACTCCTGTCTCAAGGCCGATAAGTGAATTGCAAATTTTAAATGTAGAAGCAGGTGTAAATCTTTGATTGAATTGGTTTTGGTTGTATAAAATATATTTGTCGTCTTGTGGGTCATACAGCACGAAAGAGCCATCAACATCGAATTGGTCGTAATACTTTTTAAAGTCGTTACGAATCTCAGTTGTCTGTTTATGCTTCCAAGATGTCAGTCCGAAAACTGTCAAAGTCAAAAGTAATATTGTTTGTTTCATAGTCATCCTATTGTTGCTGCTAACGGTCGAGTGTATGTGCCGTAAGGGATTGCGGAGTAGTTCCCTGTCCACCGACACGAAAGTTTGAGCGGGCTACAATGCTTGAATACCCACTGAAACCCTTATGGCATATACACTTTGTTGTGCGTTCGGCTTTTATTTATTTCATTTTCTTATTGTAAATTGAAGCAAAGTTACTAATTTTGCATTCAATTATTTAGATTTTTTTCATTATGTATTACAGCAGACCTTGGACTATCTAAGTGATAGACAGTCCCAAATAAATTTCCCATAATCTTTTTGGCAAGACAAACAGCCTATGTTTTGGTGTGTCGTCATTTTTAATGAAGGCATTTCTTTGTCATAGTTGCTCTGTCAGGTAATACTGTCTTTCACATCGCTACGATTTGAATTCAAGTATTCACCTGTAAGAAGTCATAATGAATAAAAATAAATTGCCTGTAAGATTTACAGGTCAGCACTTTACAATTGACAAAGTGCTAATTGAAGATGCAATAAAACAATCAAGAATTAATCAAAACGATACGGTCTTAGATATTGGTGCAGGAAAAGGATTTCTAACTGTACATCTACTACAAAAGGCAAAATTAGTCATTGCGATTGAGAATGATTTTGAGTTAATAACGCATCTAAAACACAAATTTAAACAAACTCAAAACATTCAAGTTTTTGGATGTGATTTCAGAAATTATAAAATTCCTAATTTTTCGTTTAAGGTTGTTTCTAACATACCATTTGGTATAACATCAGAAATTTTAAAAATATTGATGTTTGAAAATATGGAAAGTTTTCAGGGCGGTTCAATTTTCCTGCAATTAGAACCTGCTAAAAAGTTATTTGTAGACAAAATCTTTAATCCTTACACTATCCTATATCATACATTTTATAGTTTGAAGATAGTTTACGAAATAAATCCTAATAGTTTTATACCTCCTCCAACTGTTAAGTCTGCTTTTCTTAAAATTGAACGAAAACCTTTACATATTGATTTTAATCAGAAAGTCAAATATTTAAATTTTCTATCCTTTCTGTTACAAAAACCTAATTTACCTGTCAGAACGGCTTTAAAATTAATATTCAGAAAAAGTCAGGTTAATGAGATTTCCGAAAAACTTGGAATTAATTTGAACTTAAAAATCGTGAATCTATCTCCAAGTCAATGGGAAGATTGTTTTATTGAAATGCTGAAAGTTGTCCCTGAAAAGTTCCACCCTTCATAATCACTTCTTTTATATTAAGGTGGTATTTCCATTATCGGGGTCTTGTCTTTTAAGCTGACGCACAACTCGTTTATAACCCCACCTTTGGTGGGGTTATCCCTACCAATTTGGGTGGATAACCACACCTTTTGGTGTGGTTTATTTTTTTCGAATGTATAATTATTTTCACAAATCATCAAATGGCGACCTTATTTTCTTTAGACTTTGTGTGCTTACATGGGTGTATATTTCAGTTGTTTTGCTGCTCTTATGGCCTAGCAGCTCTTGTATAAAGCGCAACTCGGTTCCGGCCTCCATCAAATGGGTGGCATAGGAATGACGTAGCCAATGAAGGGTTACCTTTTTACGAATCTGCACTTTTCGGAGTGCATCTTTAAGTATTTTTTCCAAGCTTGTTTCGCTATACTGCTCTCCCTTCATCTGCCCTTCAAATAGCCAAACCTGAGGTCGGTAGGCCTTGTAGTACTCCCTTAGCATCACTAGCATCTTCTCCGAAATGGGCACTATTCTATCCTTGTTCCCCTTGGCATTTAGAATGGTCACTATCCCCCGCTTGCTGTCAACGTGCATCGGCTTCAGGCTTAGCAGCTCGCTTCGCCTGAGCCCACAGGCGTATACCAGGCTAAGCATAGTTCGGTGCTTGAGGTTGGTGTGGGCCTCCAGTATGCGCTTTACCTCCTCCTTGCTCAGCACGTTGGGTAGCTTGTGCTCGCGGCGTGGCCGCTCCACCATCTCCACGTTAAACTGGCTGCCATAAAACGTTTTAAAGTATAGCTTTACCGCATTTATAACCTGGTTTTGGAATGCAAAGCTGTAGCTGTTGGCCAGGATGTAATCGTGGTTAAAGCGCTCCAGGTCGGCGTTGGTTATCGCATCGGTTGGCTTGGCTATCCACTGCAGAAACTGCCTGAGCGCATGTTCGTAGGTTTGAATGGTTCGTGGACTGTAGCGGCGCTGCTCAAGGTAGCGCGTAAAGTCGTTGAGCGTGGCTGCTATCTCAGGGGTTGGTTGGCCCAACGGTGGCTTCATCTCCAAAGGGAGTCGGCTCTCACCCTTTTGCAGCTGGGCTAGGCCAAGTGTTAGCTCCTTCAGCTGCTCGTAGGCTTCGCTGGTTAGAGGGATGTGCCAGCTCCGGAGCGATTGGCTCCAGCGGGCATCCTTCACCTGCTTCACCTTTTCTATGAGGGCCGCATCGTAGGCAAATTCCAGCGCCAGCCGGGGCATATTCTGGTGCACGATTCGATGGGTTACAATGGTTTGCATCTTTATTGAATATGTTTTACATTCAGCTGTTGCAAGCGAAAGATTAGCGTTTGAAAGGAAAACAATATAATTTATGGAAAGAAGGCAATTGCAGAGGCTAAGTTAAGTAAATCTCGTGAATGCACCGATCAATATTTTCTTGGATAATGCATAATGGACACCCCTCATCCCACCCCAACTCCTTGCCTGGCCTGCTCCCCGGCAAGTTTTTACCCCTCCTAACAAAGGTTTGGGCGTTCTTCGGCAAGGTTTGGGCGTTCTTCGGCAAGGTTTGGGCGTTCTCCGGCAAGGTTTGGGCGTTCTCCGGCAAGGTTTGGGCGTTCTTCGGCAAGGTTTGGGCGTTCTTCGGCAAGGTTTGTGCGTTCTTCGGCAAGGTTTGGGCGTTCTCCGGCAAGGTTTGGGCGTTCTTCGGCAAGGTTTGGGCGTTCTCCAGCATGGTTTACCCTTCCGCGCAAAGGGGGTCCGTGGGTTCGCATTGCTGCTCGCTAAAAATTCGAAGGCGTTAAGCAAAGCATTGCCTCCGTAAAACGTCCCTTGTATTTTACGATTATCTATTGAAGTAATCTTTGTGCTTCTTCAATTTTAGGTCTGGGTGGGGCAAACTTTAGCCACAAATTTTCATATCCCACTCCGTAATACTCTAATTTTTCGTAATTTGACCATAGCTAACTTACCTATACTATGGAGCCCTTGCTGTTTATCGTTATCGCGCTGGTGTTGGGAACGCTTACGCGACATCTTCTAAAGCGGATGCCCATTCCCTACACCGTGCTGCTGGTGGTGGTGGGCGTGCTGCTGGGTATTGCCACCCGTTTCGATTTTTTTGCCAAATCGATGGAGGAGGTGGTGCGCTCCATTGCCTGGGCTGGAGCCATCAACCCGCACGTGGTGTTGTTTGTGTTCCTGCCCACCCTGATTTTCGAGGCGGCCTTTGGCATGGACTGGCACACCTTTCGCAAAACGGCCGTAAATGCCACATTGCTCGCTGGCCCCGGAATTATGCTTGCCATGGGGCTTACCGCAGCGCTGCTCATTGGTGTAAGAGTGCTCGATATTGGTCTTGGGCAGTGGACTTGGCCCATTGCGCTTATGTTTGGCGCAGTAATTAGCGCCACCGACCCCGTTGCTGTAGTGGCCATTCTACGGGAGTTGGGTGCCAGCAAGCGGCTCTCCACCCTCATCGATGGCGAGTCCATCTTAAACGATGGCACCGCCATAGTGCTGTTCATGGTATTCTACCTTCCGCTTGCGGGACAAGCGTCGGCGCAAAACCCGTTCCTCGACTTTCTCAAGGTGGCCATTGGCGGGGTTCTGCTGGGATTGGTAATGGCCCGTATCGTAATGTTTTGGCTCAAGCGGGTGTTCAACGATGCCATGGTGGAGATTGTGGTTATTCTGGCCACTGCCTACCTCACCTTTTACATTGCCGAGGAGTTTTTGCACGTCTCCGGAGTGCTGTCGCTATTTGGGTTGGGCATAACCATGTCCAGCGTGGGTAAAACCCGCATCAGCCCGGAGGTAAACAAGTTTTTGCACGAGTTTTGGGAGTTGGCGGTATACATTGCCAATACGCTTATATTCATAATTGTGGGCGTGGTAATTGCCAGCCGTATTAGCTTTACCACTTCCGACTTTGTGGTTTTGCTTATTCTCTACATTGGCCTGCATGCCATAAGGGCTGCGATGATTGGACTGCTTTATCCGGTTATGAAACGGTCAGGGTATGGCCTAAATTTCAAGGATTCCGTTGTGGCCTGGTATGGTGCCCTTCGCGGGGCTGTTGGTCTTGCGCTGGCGCTCATTGTTGCCGGTATGGACTCGCTACCCATGGAGGTGCGCAATCAGTTCCTGTTCCTCACCGCGGGTATTGTACTGCTCACCCTGCTGGTGAACGCCACCACCATAAAGGTGCTGGTGGACAAGCTCGGGCTAACCCGCATGGCTGCTTCCAAGGCGGCAATAGTTAACCAGACCTACCGCACCGTTTCGGAGGCAATGAATGCTGAGGAGATTGAAATATCTTCGAACCGCTACTTTAAGCACGCCGATAGGCAGACCATAGAGTCATTTTTGCCACACTATCAGGAGGTGAGGGTGGAGGAGAACTATCAGCTGAGCGAGTTGGCCGAACTGCGTCGTCGGATACTGGAACGGGAAAAGGCCAGCTACTGGGAGCAGTTCAACAAGGGAGTTGTCACCTCCGATTCGATTATTAAGCTCACCGAAACCATCAGCGAAATGCTCGACAAGGAGGGCAACTTACCGCTCGATGAGCGGAGCGATTTGGAGGACCTCCTGCGCAACTCTAAAATACTTAGCACGCTGCAGCGGATATCGTGGCTATTTGCAATATACCGCTACCTGAACCGCAACAAGCTAATGATGAGTTACGACTTTGGGATGGCTTTTGTGGAGGCTCAGGGCGCCAGCCTTATGCTTGTTGATAGTTTTGGTAGAACTATGCAGCAAACTCCTACAGTGGAGCAGAATATCGAGATTCTGCGCGATGAAATTAGCCACAACCTTATCCACGGTCAAACGTTTGTTCGAAATTTTAGGAAATACTATCCCGAGATTTATACCGAGATAACCACCCGCCAAGCAGTTCAAACGCTGCTCAACGCCGAAAAGGCAAAGGTGGAGGAGCTGCTTGAGTCGGGAAGAATTGAATATACTGAGGCCGAAAAGATGCTCGAAAGCGTGACGGAGAGGATGAAAAGGATACAGAAGTTGGGGTAAAGGGAATTGCCTATCTGGGCAATTAAGTAAGTTCAACTACCATAATTGTATCACTTTTAGCATGGCTTGATGTTAAAGGTTAAGTAATTTTCTTAACTTAGTTTAAGTAAATGGTGGATTTTGTTAATCCTCCTTAGCAAAGGATATCTCTCTTATGGTATTTCATCTTTAAATCAACCGAGTATGGTAGGCTACATCATTTTAGGAGTATTGGGTGTATTTGTTCTTTACGTTATCTTCCTTTACAACACAATAATTACGCGAAAGAACCAGACTGAAAATGCATTTGGTTTGGTTGATACAATGTTGAAGAAACGGTATGATCTTATCCCCAACCTTGTAGAAACGGTAAAGCAGTATATGGTTCATGAGGCCACTGTACTGTCGCATGTAACTGCTCTTAGAGCGAAATTCTCTGATGGTTTGCCCAGCCAAGAAAAGGTTGGCCTCTACAATGAGCTATCTAAAGGGGTTAGTAATTTGATGCTTTCGGTGGAGAACTATCCCGATTTAAAGGCCAATCAAAATTTTTTGAAGCTGCAGGCTTCGTGGAATGAAACTGAGGAGCAAATAGCTGCATCGCGGCGTTACTACAACTCAGCGGTTACCGATTTTAATAATGCCATACTAACATTCCCCTCAAATTTAATTGCAAAAAGATTGGGCTTTACACCCCTTAACGTTTTTGAAATTGAGGCTAACGAGCGAGCAAACGTAATGGCCAAGGAGCTGTTTAATTAGCGGTTTGATGAAGTCTGAGGTTGAGCTGCAGCACTTTTATGAGGAGGAGTTTAGGGCTCTTCTTGAGCCGTTGGAGCAATATAGACTTGCCAATGTAAGGAGAGTTAGGTTATTCTCCTACTTGGCATTAGTGAGTGTAATTATTTCAGGGCTGTGTATACTATCTGAACTATCCTTTTTGGTAGTTGTATTCATTATTCCGACATTCTTTTTCCTTGGTTTTGCCTTTCAAGTGCTGCTGAAGTTGTCGGCTCATCTTACCAAGCAATATAAATACGAAATATTGCCGAAGCTGCTGGGGTTTTTGTATGAGGATTATGAATACATTGCGCGGCAGAAAATTGCAAAATCTGTTTTGGAAAAGAGCATGCTGATGTCTAGACATCTGGTAAGTGTGGAAGGTGAGGATTTTATGCGATTTAGGATGGGCGATGCCAGCATCATGTTTTGCGAGGCGAAGGGGGTATCTGACCTCGAAAAAGTCGTGTTCCGGGGTATCTTTATTTCTGCCTCGTTTAACAAGAATTTTACCTCAAAAACCTTCGTATTGCCAAAAAAGTTTTCGGCACTTCGCGAAAAGGTGAAAATTAGTCTGCAATATGATTTTGCACAAGTTAAGCTGGAGGATGCTGCGTTTAATTCAAAATTTAGTGTTTATGGCAGCGATCAGGTAGAGGCAAGGTATTTACTTACTCCAAGCCTAATGAATCGCATCATGGAATATCAGCGAAAAACAAAGAGAAGTATCTCATTTTCGTTTGTTGACAATAAGCTCTATTGCACCATACCACAGTATAACGACCTATTTGAACCCACGCTCTTTAAACCATTCAATTTTGAGTTTGTAATGGAAAACTATACTCCGTTGAAGCTTTACACCGACCTAGTGGAGGATTTGAATTTAAATCTTCAAATTTGGTCGAAGGAGTAGCAAAGGTTTAATCGATCCAAAGAGGCGGCAGCGATGGCATTTCTTAATAGGGCTTTTAGAATTTAAATAGAGGCCATTGTGTAGTTTTTCATGCCAAGGAAAAGGTAAATTTCATCGAGAAGACGAAAGTTGTACAATTGCTTTCTGCAACCTTAATCACTACTGTCCGGGGAAAAAACTTTATTTTTCCTGTATTGCATAAAATTGTTAAACCTCTACGAGGTATGTAAAAAACAGGGGTTACTTTCTCTACAAAACTAAATCTCCTACGGAGAATTTTCCGCGTAGCGGATAAAGTATTGTAAAACAGCCTACCAATATTTGATGCAAGTTCCCCGTAGGGGATCAACAAATGGTTACCGGACAATAGTGCAACCTTAATTCCCTTGTGTAACTTTATGACCCCCAAAACACCAGCCTATTACTCTCTTCTGATTTTCGCCGACCCAATCAGTTTATCCGCTATCTGCTTTGCATTTTCATCGTTGCCCGGGTAAATCACCAGCACCATCCAATAGTTTGTTCCCGAACCGGTGAGCACCAGCTGGAACCCGCGACTTTTATTATCAACAGGATAGCTTCCCTTAAGCAGAATGGCTGGATAGTCGTTTATCTGGTATTCTATCGTTTTATAATCTTGCGCATTGGGGGTTTGCCCCATAATGGAGAGGCCCATTTGTGCATAGCTTTTCAGGTTTCCAGTATCGGGATGGCTAGTAACCATGGTAATGGCAAGAGCTATAAATTCCTTGCTGAATCCGGCAATATGGGTTTCAAATTTGGCGAAATGGGCTTGGGCGGCAGGTGGCATGTTGTTGGCAATGGCATTGGTCTCCTCAAAAGTCTTTGGAAAGTTTAGCTGCAACCCTTCGGTGCCCACCTGCTGGTGGTTCCACACCATACCATGGCTTGTGCGTAGCCATTGTCCAACCACTTCCGATATTGTTTTGCCATACAATATTACAGTAAGGCCAAGCAATATAATGGCGACGGTACCTAGTATCCAAGCCACCTTGTTTGTAAAACGGTTCTCCTGCTTTACGTTGTTCGCCAGCTGTTGATTTTCGTTTATCTGCTTTTTGCTGATACAGCACTCTGTAAGGTAGTCCTCAAAGCTGCCACTAGTGCGAGTGGCTTTCCATTGAGAATAGGTGTTTTTCATTTTGGATCCACATTTTTCGCATAAACCTGATACTCCGTCTTAACTTCGTTGAGGTGGTTGCAATGGTTGCATTGGAGATAGTACATGTTGTTGGTTTTACAGTTATAAATACATGTGTAAACCTTACCGAAAAAAATGGTCGTGTAAATATAGCGAATTTCCAAATTTGATAATAATTAAAGTCGCTACCACCACAATCCATGTTCTTCTATTTTTATCGGTTTTTAACCTTCCGCAACATTTTCCGTATCTTGCTCGCCAATAAATAGGTTTGAAAATGACCAAAGCCATATTTCTCCTTCGCAATAGTAGAATTTTTGGTGTAATATTGATTGCATCGGTAGGAGAGGTATTGAGGTCGATTTGTAATAGCGGAGTGACTAATATCACTAATTTATTTGTTCTTTATTTCTGCAATTTGGATGATCGAAACTATTTTTGTTGCATTAAGTAAACTATATCAACATTCGGAGCTTATGTTAAATAGTGCAGATTTGAAATTTAGTGTGATTGGTCGGGAGGATAGCCCTGAAATTAATTTTAACGCAAATACGGGAGAACTTTTCATTTCAGGGAAGTCGCTCCCTGATGATGCGTTTGAGTTTTACCATCACGCAATTGCCTGGGTAAGGAGGTATTCCGAAACGCCCTGTGAGGTAACTACCTTTACTTTACGAATTGTATATATGAACTCTGCCTCGGCAAAGAGAATAATTGATATTCTGGAGATTCTGGATGACATTAAGTTGAAAGGGAAGGTGGTAAATGTGATGTGGGAATATGCCAGCGACGACGAGGATGCACTTGAGGAGGGAAATGAGATGGAACGGATGTGCAACCTACCTTTTACCTACGTTCAAATATAGATTCTGCATATGTCCTCAATCCCAAAGCTAGTTTTACTGGTAGCGAGTGCAATATTTTGTTTGCTTCCTGATCTCTCCTTGCGTGCTCAAACATTACCCCTCGATATTCAAAAAACAATTGAGCAGAACATCGATTTAGGCAAAGCGAGCGAGAATAGTGGAAGCTATTCCGAAGCTGCTATGTACTATGGGAAAATTGCCAATACCTACTGGATCAACAATCAGCCAAAAAGTGCGGCCGACTACTTCTTGAAGGCGGCAGCCATGAATGAGAAGATTGGCAATACAAATGCGCTGAGGACTGTATATGGCAATCTTGGTGTTTTAGCTGCCAACGATCAAAACTACGATAATGCTATTAGCTGGTTTCAAAAGAGTCTCACCATTAACCGACATCTCAACAAAAAAATTGATATAGCCGCCATGCTTATTAATATTGCTTCGGCCCAAATGGAGATTGGAAAGCCAAACGAGGCAGTTGTTGAACTTAACGAGGCGAATTCAATAGCGAGGGAACTCAATAATATTAATCTAATTCGCACTACCTACGGTTTGCTTGCCGAGTGTGAGAAGAGCCGTGGCAATACGGATAAATCTACCCAGTATTTTGACCTTTATACCTCCTTTACCAAGAAGATTCAGCGGGACCAAATGGACAAGAAGGATGAGGAGGTTAAACAGGCGAAACAGACAGTTTCGCAGGTTGTTGAGCAGAATAAATTAACGGAAGATGAGCTGCTAAGTCAAAACAGGTGCTCACCTCTACCAAGGCAACACTGCATCAGGTGGAGAAAGTATCTATTGAGAAGCAGCTTCAGATAGGCCTTCTTAGTAAGGAAAAGCAGCTGCAGGCTGCAACCATGAGAGCGCAAGCCATTATTCGTAATGTTATTATTGGAATTGGCCTTGTGCTATTCCTAATTACGGGGTTAATCCTATTCGGTTATAATCAAAAACGGAAGGCTAATCAGTTGCTCGAGTTGCAAAATGCTGAAATTGCCGCTCAGCGCGATGAGATAGAGGCTAAGAGTGAGGAGCTGTCTAAGGCATTTGTTCAAATTAGAAAGCAAAACGATAATATTACAGGTAGCATTGCCTATGCGCAGCGTATTCAGGAGGCGTTGCTTCCAACCGAGGAGAGTCTACATAAGGTCATTCCGGAATCATTTATTTTTCTAAAACCACGCGATGTGGTGAGCGGTGATTTCTACTGGTTCGCGAAATCGCATCCATCCATACGCTACATGTTGGATAAGGATCAACCGGAGGAAAACGAACAAAAACTTTTTATCACGGCTGCCGATTGCACAGGGCATGGCGTGCCCGGTGCTTTTATGAGTATGATTGGTGTCAATCTTCTCGAAAATATTACACGAACTGGCGTTTCCAGGGCTGACGAAATTCTTAACGAGATGCATCAGTCCGTTCGCTTCATGCTGAAGCAGTATAAAAATGATAATCGCGATGGTATGGAGATGGCGCTATGTGTTCTTCGAAATCACGGTTTTACATTGGATTATGCAGGTGCCCGTAATCCGTTGGTTTACATTCAGAACAATGAGATTTTCACCATTAAGGGTGATCCCATTCCGGTTGGTGGATCGCAGAAGGAGAGTCGCAGGGAGTTTACTCAGCATACCATCAACATCGATACGCCAACTTGTTGTTATATATTTAGCGATGGGATGATAGATCAATTTGGTGGGCCCGATAGCGTGAAGTTTACCTCTCGACGGCTTCGTGAATTTTTGCTGGAGATTCATACCTTACCAATGGAGGAGCAAAAAAAGCTCATAGAGGACAAGGTGGCACGTTGGATGGGGCAATCGGAACCACAGCTGGACGATATGCTGTTGATGGGATTTAAGCTTGGCGATTCCCTCAATCCAGTTAATATTGTTTAGCTGAATGGTGGCTGAAAGGTTAACGCTCGATAATTTAGGACTATTTTTTAGGAAGTAGCCATATCAAGAGTTATATTTATTGCACATTAAAATAAGAGTTGACATATAAATATCGCTTGCCTAATGTGTGCTAAAATTGTGATAGCATTAGGTTTTTTGTTGAAGGTTGTTTGTTGAAAAGTAGCAAAAAGGAGTAAAATGAGGTTGATAAATGAGAGCAAAAAGAGACTTCCTATTGTTAGCGTTTTTCAATTATGATAGATATCAATTAACATTTATGATACAGCGCATTTTTTTCATCTGCTCGATTTTATTTATTGAAGTTGGATATTCTGATGCCCAAGTGGTGGTGCCGTCGACAGGAGTTTATCAGGATAGCCTTGGTCGTATGTTTATTCAAGCGAATGCTCCTGCCTACTTTTTTGTGGATACCACCGGAGGACGGAAGGAGCTAATTCCTGGAGAGGCCAAGTTTACCAATCCAATGTTTTTTGATGGACCAGGAACTCACTTTTTTGTGTATCGAAATCCGGCAACTGGCGAAAAGGTCCGGTTTAAGATTGTAGCCGATGCCAAGGGACCAAAGTCGGAACTTAAATACACGAAGGGTTTGAGCGTGAAATATAAAAACACCTTCTATTGCGAAAAGGATGCTCGGGCGGAGGTAGTAGCAAAGGACGATAAGTCTGGGGTATATGCCACCTACTTTTCAACCGACAAAATTCATTTCGCACCAGCCAATACCATTCTTTTCGATAAGGTGGGTGAACAAAAGGTGTATATGTTTGCCGTAGATAATGTTGGAAATATTGGTGATACGCTAGTTGCTGATGTGCTGATTGACTTTGAGGCCACCATTAATATGCGTGATATATTTTTCGATTATAACAGCGCTCGTATTCGACCCGACTCCCATGGCGAATTGCAATCGCTGATTGAAATGATGAATGAGCATCCGGTAATTCGTATCGAAATTTCTGCCTTCACCGACAGTCGCGGTAGCAGCGAGTATAACCTTAAGCTCTCTCAAAAGCGAGCCATTGCCGTGTTAAACTACTTTGTTCTTAAGGGAATTGCTGCTTCTCGTCTCAAGGCAATTGGTATGGGTGAAAAGAACCCTGTAAACAGATGCATAAAAGGTGTAAAGTGCACCGAAGAGGAGCATCAGGCCAACCGCAGAGTGGAATTTAAACTTTTACCCTTGAAATAGCACATGGAATTATGAATAAGCTTGTTATCCTATTGTCATTTCTCATTCTTAGTGCCTCCGCTTCCATGGGGCAAACTCCGGCATCCGATTCAATGGGTAAGGTGATTTTTAAGAAGAATACCGGTGTTCGATTTTATCTTGGAACAAAGCGTGATGGCTCGAATGCCCTTCCCTTGCAGGTGAACTCCAAGTATACTGTTAAACTTAGCACCGCCGGTAAATATACCATGACTCACCTCGATCTTAAGCTGCATCATAATGTCCCGTTTGAGATTTATGCCGATGGAAAAGCACCGGAATCTACCTATGAATTGAGCAATGGTGAAAAGGGGTCGAGTAAGTTTTGGTACGCAAAGAGTCCTTGTTATATCTCCTTTTCTGCTAGCGATGACCTGGCAGGGGTGGAGGCAATATTTATCTCCATCGATGGTGATCCGTTTTTTGAATATACCGACACTGTTGCCTTGGAAAAAGAGAAGAAGTATGACATTAAATTTTTTAGCGTTGACAAGGTAAACAATAGAGGCAGTGTGAGCAGCATTCAAATATTGGTGGATGGAACACCACCGGTAACCGAATTGGAAACCGAGGGTGATCGATATGAGAATACCGTTTCGGGTCGTTCAATCATTAAGCTTAAGGCCTCCGATGCGAATGGTGTTCGGAAAGTTGTTTACCAACTCGATGGTGGTAAGGAATATAGCTATAGTATGCCGATAAAAACTGCAACTATTGCTGAGGGTGATCATACCATGGTATTCTATGCTGAGGATATGGCTGGCAACATGGAGGTACCACAAACATTTTCGTTTTTTGTGGACAAGACCCCACCGCTCGTTTTTGAGGAGATTACGGGGAATAGCTACCTGCTCAATGGACGTTCATACTCCTCTGGTCGGTCGCAGCTGCGTATTTCAGCCGTCGACAATAAGGCGGGGGTGAAGAATATTTACTACACCATTAACGGCAAAACCACCTTCGATTACGACAAGCCGGTTTACCTGTCCGACCTAATTGGGACCGTTTCCATTAAATCATTCGCTGTTGATAATGTGAACAACCGTAGCAGCGACAACCAGGAGAGCCAGCAAATGACAGTTCCCGCTATCGATATTGCCGGTCCTAGAGTTGGACATCGCTTTGTGGGCAACATGTTTATGCGTGGCGATACTACCTTTATTGCACCAACTACTCGCGTTAAAATTGATGCCATCGATCCAGAATCGGGCGTGGCACAGGTAACCTATCGTCTCGATAGCGCTGTTGAGGCCGTATATTCCGAGCCATTCACGGTGGCAAAGGAGGGAAGTTACCATCTCGCTTACACTGCGTTCGACAACGTGGATAACATCAACATAGGCAAGGGATCGTTTTTTGTTGATGCCACCGGACCAGTAGTTTCTATAATATTTGGGGCTAATCCTATTTCAACCGACGCTACCGGAGCAAAGGTATACCCTTCGAATCTCATTGTTTTTCTTGGTGCAACAGATCAAATTGCAGGTGTCTCGAAGATTTTCTATAGCCTTAATGGTGAAAAGGATCATCCCTACATTCAACCAATTTCCAACTTCAAATCGGGAAAGATCTACACCCTTAAGGTTAAAGCCTTCGATGCGCTTGGAAATATGTCGGAGAAGGAGATCACGTTTAAGATAGGGGAGTAGGAAGACGGAAGACCGAAGTTGGGAGTTGTGCAGCTGCTACCTACAGCCTTAACGCCTCTGTGTAACCCTGTGTAAACACCGTGAAACTCTGTGCAGCTAGAACTGAACGAAGGGAGCTTCGTCAAGTGGCCGGACAAGTCAGCGTAGCCAAATTAGAACCGATCCGTCAAAGGCCGGAGAGCTTGGCAAAGCCAACCGACCGGAGGGAGCTCAGCAGAGCTAAATTAAATCTCCCTACCTCATCACCCTATTTCGCTATCAACCTAACCCGCTAACGACCGTAAGCCTGAACAGGTTGATAATCTGAATAAAATTGGTATCTTCGCGGTTCAATTTTAAGCAGATGCTGCTATGGCAGAAATAGGACGATATAACAAGTTACGCATTGAGCGGGAGGTAGAATTTGGGGTTTACCTTGATGGGGAGAACCTTGGCGAGATTTTGATGCCGCTCCGCTACCTACCTGAGACTTATAATCTAGACGATGAGGTTGATGTTTTTATCTCCCTCGACTCTGAAGATAGGCTGGTTGCCACAACCGAAAAGCCAATGGCCATGGTGGGCGAGTTTGCCTACCTAGAGGTGGTTTCGGTTACCCGTTTTGGTGCTTTTCTCGACTGGGGAATGCCAAAAGATCTATTTGTTCCTTTCCGGGAGCAGCGGCTTAGTATGGAAATGGGGCGACGATATATTGTGCGACTCTATGTTGATTCTGAAACCGACCGAATTGTGGCTACCGCCAAGTTTGAACGTTTTCTCGATAACCTTGTGCCGGAGTATGAGTTTGGTGCCGAGGTGGATCTGCTCATTTATAGCGAGACTAGCTTGGGATACAACGCCATAATCGATAATGCCTTTACCGGAGTTATCTACCGTAACGAGGTGTTCAAACCGCTCAATAAGGGTGAGCGGATGAAGGGCTTCATTAAGAAGGTGCGCGACGACTACAAGATAGATCTCATGCTCACCAAGCCCGGCTACCGCAAGGTGGATGATATGTCGGAAATAGTGCTCAATGCACTTAAAAAGTATAACGGTTACCTCGCTCTTAACGATAATACCAATCCAGACTTGATTTATAAGCTGCTTGGCATGAGCAAAAAGAGTTTTAAGAAGGCAATTGGACTACTCTACAAGGAGAAGCTCATCTCCATTAACGACGATGGTATTCGACTGTTGGAGAAGTAGATCTTTAATGTGATTTCAACATAGCTACTCTCTTAACTTCTTCGAAAATACAAGTGCTTATTTGAATGCCCTAGGCTGCGCAGCCGAGGACCCTTAGGCTGAAGTGAGCGTAAAACGGAGGATGTTTGAGCGAAGCGAGTACCGCCGTTTTAGCTTACGAAGCCGTAAAGGGTCGGCGAGCAGCCAAGGCTTGATCTTTTGGTTCTTTACCATCAAGGGAAAAGAACAAAGGAATTTGCATTTTAGTTTATATTAGTGCTGGCGATGAGTAATCGCACAGATGAATTTTTGGCAAAGTGACAGTGAAATAGTTTCTCTAAATCGACTTTGCGATATTATACGATATTCGTAAAACAAAAAAGGCGGCCTTTATGGTCGCCTTTTTTTATGTGGTGGAAATTACTTCTTCCTATACATCTTTTCCCTTAGCTCCTTTATGGACTCATCGGTGATGTAGTCGTCGTAGTCCATCTTTTTGTCGATGGTGCCGTGGGGAGTAAGCTCAATAATGCGGTTACAAATGGTTTGGATAAACTCGTGGTCGTGCGACGACATGAGCACAATTCCGGGAAATTTCTGCAACCCGTTGTTAAATGCCTGAATCGACTCCAAATCGAGGTGGTTTGTTGGGGTGTCGAGGATCATCAGGTTGGCGTCCTTGAGCATCATACGGGCAATCATGCAGCGTACCTTTTCGCCTCCCGAAAGCACTGATGCCTTCTTGTAAACCTCCTCACCGGAGAAGAGCATCCGCCCAAGGAAACCACGAAGGTAAAAATCGGTGGTATCGTCGGAGTATTGGGCTAGCCAGTCGATGAGCGAACGGTCTGTTTCAAAGAAGGTGGAGTTGTCGATTGGTAGATACGCCTTGGTAATGGTAACACCCCACTCAAAGGTTCCGCTATCGGCCTTCATTTTCTTGTTGAGAATCTCAAAAAGGGCAGTCATGGCTCTGGGGTCATGCGACAGGAATACCACCTTTTCGTCCTTCTCAATGGTGAAGTTTACCTTGTCAAAATCAGCTCACCCTCAATTCGTTTGCTGAGGTTGGTAACCTCCAAAATTCGGTTGCCCGGCTCACGGTCGGGTTTGAAAATAATGCCCGGATACTTGCGGCTCGATGGCTTTATCTCCTCAATGTTGAGCTTCTCAATCATCTTCTTGCGGCTGGTGGTTTGCTTGCTCTTGGCCACGTTGGCGCTAAAGCGGGCAATAAACTCCAACAGCTCCTTTTTCTTCTCCTCGGCCTTCTTGTTTTGGTTCTGCTGCTGACGAAGTGCCAGCTGGCTACTCTCGTACCAGAAGCTGTAGTTACCCGAAAACATCTCAATGCGGCTGAAATCAATGTCTACCGTGTGTGTGCAGATGGAGTCGAGAAAGTGACGGTCGTGCGATACCACCAGCACCGTATTTTCGAAGTTGGAGAGGTAGTTCTCGAGCCAGCTTACAGTATCGAGGTCGAGGTCGTTGGTGGGCTCATCGAGCAGTAGGTTGTCGGGCTTGCCAAAGAGTGCCTGTGCCAGCAGCACGCGCACCTTTTCCTTACCGCTTAGGTCCTGCATTAGCTTATGGTGTAGCCCTTCCTTAATACCCAAGCCGCTGAGGAGGTTGGCGGCATTGCTCTCGGCATTCCATCCATCCATCTCGGCAAAGTGGGTTTCGAGCTCACCAACCCGCAAGCCATCGGCATCGCTAAAGTCGGGCTTGGAGTATAGCATGTCCTTTTCCTGCATAATGCTCCAGAGCGAGGTATGGCCCATGAGCACGGTATTGAGTACCGTATATTCGTCGAATTCAAAGTGGTCCTGCTTGAGTACCGAAAGCCGTTCACCCTTGCCAAAGCCTATGGTGCCGTTGGTTGGGTCTTGGTCGCCAGTTAATATTTTAAGAAATGTTGATTTTCCGGCACCGTTGGCACCGATTATACCATAGCAATTGCCGGCGGTAAACTTCAGGTTGACATCCTGGAAAAGAATCCGTTTGCCAAACTGGAGTCCCACGTTAGAGACTGTTATCATTAATTGAAATTAGTTTGATGTTGTTGCCCATTTACGGGCGGCAAAAGTAGGCATTTTATTTTTAATCGAGGCAGTTTTCGCCATTCTTCTCCGATATAACTTCTTGGTAGCGAATACCCACGTAGTAAAATCGGAATGCGGAGAGAAACAGCGGAATTCCCATGGTGAGGTAGCCGTAGGAAAGATACTCGGGCGAAACAATACCGGACAGGCGCAGCGTAATGCCCAACGAGATCATTACCACCATTAATAGGTAGCTTCTAACGTTGAAGAAGGCAAACATGCAGGGTCGCTCCGTTTCCAGGGTTAAAATGCGGGTGGTGTGCTTCTGCGATATGGTTGAAAATAGAACCCAGTAAAAGAGTAGGCCACCAACGATACACGACATCTCTTTTATCCAGAGGTGTGTAGGGTAGTGCATCAGCATAATGCCACCCCTTACCAGCAGCATGCCGCCGGCAAAGGTCCACACTGCGGCTGCCACAAATAGGAGGCCACGCTTGGGCATGCTCAGCTTAAACTTCTCCTTAGCATTCATCAACTCTAGGTTAGCACTATTATTTACTACACCGCTTGTTCTTGTTCATTTTTTCCTCGAGCCAGCGAGGCCCAAATTCCGAGAACACAAAGCGCCACAAATATAGCAAACGTTACCCTTGCCGAATGCATGAATTGAGGGTGATTTGAGGTAACAATTTTAGCGTTGCCCATAAATATGTGTATGATGAGGGTTGCAATGCCCATGCTCATCATTTGGCCCGTTAGGCGCATGGTTCCAACCGTAGCCGATGCAATGCCGAGATACTTCTTTTCCACCGAGCTCATTATGGCGTTGGTGTTGGGCGACGAAAACAGCCCAAAGCCAAAACCGAGAATGGCCAAGCTGACAATGAGGTAAGAGGTGGTGGTGGCTTCGTTGAGGGGAATGAGCATCACCAATCCAATGGCAATTATGGCCATTCCTCCCGAGGCCAGCCAGCCGGAGTCGTACTTGTCGGAGAGGCGACCGGAAAAGGAGGCCACCAGCGCCATCATCACGGGTTGCGTAACCAGCAAAATGCCGGCATCGCGTGGCGATAACCCTTTTATATATTCTAGGTAGAGGCTCAGCAAAAAGGTGATGGCAAAGGTGGTGGCGTAGTTTATGAGCGCGGCAAGGTTGGAGAGGGCAAAGTGGCGGTTGTGGGCAAACAGCTGTATGTTGAGCACCGGATAGGTAGCCTTAAGCTCTAACCAAACAAAGAGTGCTACGCCAATGGCACCACCAACCGTTAGGACAATGGCCGTGGGGCTTGGCAGCTGCGAAAAGCCATACATAAAGGCGCTCATGGCCACTAGATAGAGCAGTGAGCCACGGTAGTCGAACTGTTCGTTTTGAGCCTCCTTCCAGTCGGTTTTTATACCGAAAAAGGCAATAATGGCTACCACAAGGCCAATGGGAGCTGTCACGTAGAACAAGCTCTGCCAACCAAACCAACCGATGAGGAAACCACCAACCACCGGCGAGGCCGAAAGCCCAACATACACGGCAGTAACGCTTAGCCCTATGGCTTTTCCCCGCTCCTTGGGAGGGTATACCGAGGTAATCAGCGCCATGCTGGTGGCAAACATCATGGCGCTGCCAAAACCCTGAATCACCCGCATTGCAATGAGCACCTCACCCGACCAGGAGAGGGCGCACAGGATGGACGATACCCCAACAATCAGGTTTCCCCAGATAAACACCTTTTTTCGGCCCAGAATGTCGGACAGCTTACCCATGGGAACCATAAATACCGCCGTTGCAAGCAAAAACGACATGGCCACCCAGCTCATGAAGATGGCATTTAACGAAAATTGGGTGCTGATGACCGGAAGGGCAAGGTTTACCGCCGTACCCATGAAGGGCGTAATAACGGAGGTAACCATTACCAGTATGAGCACCAGCGTTTTGTTAACCGGTGAATGAGCTGCGCTTTGCATGCTGTAGACGTTTGATTGAACGGCATGAATGTAAGAAAAAATGAGAAAACGGGAGTTAAACGTAAGGTATTTGGAAGTTAGGCGGGAGTTAATCGAAGTTAAAGAAGAGAGAGAAATCAGAGAATTCAATCAATTGTAGAGACGCACGATCGTGCGTCTCCTTAGTGCTGATAAATGCATTTAACCCGATGTTGGGGCGAAAAATTTTTCGCCCCCAAACCCAATCCCGAGAGGATGGCATTTTTGTAGCCGGTGGTGTTAACCCCCGGAAAGGGAACATCCCTAGCGCGTGCGGTGCACGCACAATTGTTGTTCAACGCGCTGCAGCTGCCATGCACCGCAATAGCAAAAGGATTTAATAAGAAGTTATACAGGAGTTAAACAGAAGTTAGACGGTAGTTATTCGGAAGGTAAAGAAGTCGTAGCGAAGCGAAGATCCGGCCATTGATGGAAGAGAGAATTAAGAGAATGCAACCGAATGTACAGACGCAAGAATTTGCGCCTCCATTATGCCGATAAAGGAATTCAACCCAATGGAGCGGCAAAGAATTTTTCGTCCAAGTCCAACCTCGGAGAGGTTGCATGTTTGTAGCCGGTGGTGTTAACCCCCGGAAAGGGAACATCCCTAGCGTAAGCGGTGCATGCACAGTCGCTGTTAACGCGTTGCAGCTGCCATGCACCGCAATAGCAAAAGGATTTAATAAGAAGTTATACAGGAGTTAAACAGAAGTTAGACGGTAGTTATTGTAGCGAAGCGAAGATCCGGCCATTGAGGGAATAGAGAATTAAGAGAATATAACCAAATGTATAGACGCACGGATCGTGCGTCTCCTTTGTTCCGATAAATGAATTCAACCCGATGTAGGGGCGAAAGATTTTTCGCCCCAAACCCAATCCCGAGAGGATGGCATTTTTGTAGCCGGTGGTGTCAACCCCCGGAAAGGGAGCATCCCAGGCGCAAGCGGTGCATGCACCAACGTTGTTCAACGCGCTGCAGCTGCCATGCACCGCAATGGCAAAAGGATTTAATAAGAAGTTATACAGGAGTTAAACAGAAGTTAGACGGTAGTTATTCGGAAGGTAAAGAAGTCGTAGCGAAGCGAAGATCCGGCCATTGACGGAAGAGAGAATTCAGAGAATGCAACCGAATGTAGAGACGCAAGGATTTGCGTCTCCATTATGCCGATAAATGAATTCAACCCGATGTTGGGCGAAGGATTTTTCGCCCAAAACCCAACCTCGGAGAGGTTGCATGTTTGTAGCCGGTGGTGTTAACCCCCGGAAAGGGAACATCCCTAGCGCGTGCGGTGCATGCACAATTGTTGTTCAACGTGTTGCTGCTGACTTGCACCGCAATAGCAAAAGGATTTAATAAGAAGTTATACAGGAGTTAAACAGAAGTTAGACGGTAGTTATTCGGAAGGTAAAGAAGTCGTAGCGAAGCGAAGATCCGGCCATTGACGGAAGAGAGAATTCAGAGAATGCAACCGAATGTAGAGACGCAAGGATTTGCGTCTCCTTTGTTCCGATAAATGAATTCAACCCGATGTAGGGGCGAAAGATTTTTCGCCCCAAACCCAATCCCGAGAGGATGGCATTTTTGTAGCCGGTGGTGTCAACCCCCGGAAAGGGAGCATCCCAGGCGCAAGCGGTGCATGCACCAACGTTGTTCAACGCGCTGCAGCTGCCATGCACCGCAATAGCAAAAGGATTTAATAAGAAGTTATACAGGAGTTAAACAGAAGTTAGACGGTAGTTATTCGGAAGGTAAAGAAGTCGTAGCGAAGCGAAGATCCGGCCATTGACGGAAGAGAGAATTCAGAGAATGCAACCGAATGTAGAGACGCAAGGATTTGCGTCTCCATTATGCCGATAAATGAATTCAACCCGATGTTGGGCGAAGGATTTTTCGCCCAAAACCCAACCTCGGAGAGGTTGCATGTTTGTAGCCGGAGGTGTCAACCCCCGGAAAGGGAACACCCCTAGCGCAAGCGGTGCACGCACAATTGTTGTTCAACGTGCTGCAGCTGCCATGCACCGCAATAGCAAAAGGGGTGAAAATAGGATACTGTCCCAAAAAGTGTGTAAAGTGAGATTTTTCTAAATTTAAGGTTGCAAAACTTTAAAATTTAAGAGATGAAAAACCTACGCTTTACACAAGAGCAAGTTACGAAGATTTTGGAAGAAATCGCCATGCAGGATAACGGGTTGGAGGTGCTGCAAAAGATGAGCCTAGAGGCCATGATGCGGGCAGAGCGGGAGGAGCACAACGCCTCCCATGGCGACATGAGCAACGGGTATCGGCCGCGCCGGACGTTCGGCCGGGGGAAGATCCTGGAGCTGCGGGTTCCCCGCAGCCGGAACGGGCAGTTCTACCCCGTGCTGCTGAGCCTGCTGCGGGACCAGGAGGAGGAGTGCCGCAAGCTGGCCTTCAACCTGTACGGTGCCGGGCTCACCACCGGGCAGGTAGGGCAAATCTTTGGCGATATCTACGGAAAGGAGTACAGCACGAGCCAGATCAGCCGGATGTTCGACTACGCCCGGAGCGATGTTCAGGCCTGGCTGCAGCGCCCGCTGGAGCCCTACTACCCTGCCGTGATGATCGATGCAACCTTCATCTACACCCGGCGGGTTGACCACGTCAGCAAGGAGGGGTACTACACGGTGCTGGGCGTGCGGGCGGATAGAACTCGCGAGGTGCTGGCCATCGTCAACTTCCCAACCGAGAGCGCCAGCGCCTGGGAGGCCGCGCTGCAGTCCCTGAAGGAGCGGGGGGTTAGGGAGGTGGGGCTGGTGGTTTGCGACAGCTTGACCGCCGTTGAAAGTGCCATTTGGAAGCAGTTCCCGGGGGCGGAAGTTCAGCTGTGCACCGTGCACCTGCAGCGCAACGTAGGCAAGCACCTTAAGCCCAAGGATAAAGCGCCGGTGGCGGCTGATTTGAAGGATGTTTTTCGCACGGGGGAGCGGGAGGATAGCCGGGAGCTGGGGTGGGCTCGCTGGGTGCACTTTTGCAGCAAGTGGGGCCGGTATTACCCCTCCATAAGGCGGATGGCCGAGGATGAGCGGTACAAGCTTTACTTCACCTACCTCAGCTACGACTACCGGGTTCAGAGCATGCTCTACTCCACCAACTGGATAGAGCGGCTGAACAGGGACTACAAGCGAACCACCCGAATGCGGGGAGCGCTGCCCAGCCCCGAGGCCACCATCCTCCTGCTGGGGTATGTGGCCATGGATAGGCCCGCTTACCAGCGAAAGATACCGAAGCTAGACGCGGAGCAGAGCAAGCTCCGCTGGGACGAATGAATGGCAGCTCCACTTCGGCTACGCCTTCGTTCCGCTGCCATTCACGCTAACTAAAATAAAAAATGATACCTTTGAATTTAGAAGAAGAGCATATTACACACAAAATGGGATACTACCGAAAATAGAAGTTATTCTGGAGTTATACCGTAGAAATAACTTTGTAATGTAATGGTTAAATATCTTAATGATTATCTTTCATTACTTCAAACCCTGATACTACATCAAACAACTCTTCGTCAATTGAGCTTTGGCGCAAGCTATGGAATTTATGGCTGAGCTCATCCAGCAATTCATCAATGTTTTTTCGGCGCGTTGCATAGCGGCCAGACGGCTTGCGTTTTCGCTGGCCAATGATTCGGCACAGGCTTTGAATAAAGATGTAAAAAGATAGGCATGGATGAGTGCCAGTAAGGTTGGTTTAGCCTCTCCGACAACCTGTGGAATGAGTTTTGTTGGCCATTTAAGTGCTGTAATAGATTGTCTCCATTTTTCATCCAAAGGCAATAACCGCTGAACCGTAGGCATGTAATCTGCTGCTGATTTTGGTTGTGTCTTGTCCTAAAATATGGCTACAAGTTAAACAATTTATTAAGCTGCACTTTCAAATACCATATTCGGCGTTTTATACCCTAAAGATATATGCAATCGCTTAGAATTGTAAATTTCGATTGCATTTTTTGCTGCGATGCTGGCAATTCTGGTGCTAAAGAAGCACTGGTCTAGGTAAAACTCATCCTTCAAAATGCCATTTACCTGCTCGGCAATAGCGTTTTCGTAGCAGTGGTTCTCCTCGGTCATGCTGATGCTGATTTGATGCCGCTTCAGCTGCTCCACATACTGGTTGCTGCAGTACTGTATCCCCCTATCGGAGTGGTGTACCAACCCGGCTGCTGGGCGGGCTGTCCGCAGAGCTCGTTTTAAGGCTCGCAAACAGCCCGCCAGCTCCAGCGAGTCGCTGAGGTCGTAGCCCACGATCTTACGGGAGTACATATCCGTAACAAGCGCCAGGTAGCAAAACCCCTTCACGGTGCGGATGTAGGTAATGTCGGACACCCAGACCTGGTTGCAAGCGGTAACCGCCATGCCCTTGACCAGGTTCTTGTACTTGTGGAAACGGTGGTAGGAATCGGTGGTTTTGCACGAAGCCCTCTTGCGCCTGACAAGCAAATCGTGCGTCCTGAGTATGCCAAACAGCTTGTCACGCCCCACTTTTAGCCCGGAGGCTGCAAAGGAGGAGCGCAAGGTTCTGTGGAGCTTTCGGGTTCCTACACGGGGCTGCCCTATCCGCTCTGCCTTGACCAGCTCAAGCACCTGCGAGGCAACAGCGGCTTTCTGCTGCTTCCGCTTCTTCAGCTTGTAGCAAGCATCCCGGTGCAGCCCGTAGCATTGGCAGGCTTGCTCCATGCTGGCTTGCCCCGTGTGCCTTATCTTTTCCACGGTTTTCAACAAGCTTAGATGCTTAAGTTTTTTTTTAGCTCTTCTACGCTCTTGCAGCCCAGCTTTTCTGCCGCAACTTCCAGGTAGGAGTCTAAAACCAACCTGTCCAAGTCCTTTTTAATCAACAGCTCCTTGAGCTGCTTGATCTCCTTCTGTAGGGCTTTAAGCCGTGTCGTTTCGTCTTGGGTTTCCACGATTACTCTGGTGTTCATTAAATCTTTCCGATCGTACTTCTTTATCCATTCATTAATGGTAGTGCGGTTAATTCCGTAAATTTCACCAAGCTTTTTCTTGGAGTAATTTCCAGTGCTAAGTTCGGCTAAAATTTTGAGCTTAAAACCCTCGCTGTACCTTCGAACAAATCCATCATTCTTATACATAATTGCTACGTGTTGTGTAGCCATTTTTTAGGACTCGTCAAACTTGTGCCTAACGGTTGGTGTATGAAGCGTTGGGCATTTCGAAGCACTTTCCTGTCAAAACGCTACAAATTTTACTATATGTAACGCACTTATAACTAGCACTATCCGCCCAATGATTTATACACATTGTTGTAAGCCGTTTTTTTAATTCAACGGTGGAATTTCCATAGTTTTTAATTCTCTAATCCTTTCAGTAATGCGCTCTTTAACTTCTTCAAATGTTTGGTAAAAATTTGATATTTCTATTTGAATTTCAAAGTCAAGGTCAAAGATTTCTAAAGAACTTCCATCTTCATTTGTTAACACAATAGTTTTTGGATTATCGTCATCATCTACTTTAACAGGAAACTCAACTTCTAATTTTTTCATGTTTGTTATACTGGCTCTCAAACCTCTATCAAGTCCTTCCTTTGCTTTTATCCAATTTAAATAATAGAATAAATATTCTGCTGAAATTGAGTTTTGTTTAATTCTAATTGCACCACAATGGTCGGTTGTCCTGAACATTGTATTGGATTTGATTACGTTAAATTCCCAATTTCCATCAATTCCCCACAAAACAAAATCGTTATCAAAATTTTCAATATTAGAATCAGATAATTTACCCCAAGGCTCTTTTACATTTGCACTAAAAACTGGTATTTCGCCAGTAGATGAAATTAATTCTTTCCTTAGCACTCTTTTCCCAATAAATAGGTCAAAATATTTCTCGTCATCCAATCTAATTTTAATGGTATTTTCAGGTTTAGGCAATTCTTCTTTTAGTAAGTTAAGTTGTTCAATGTCCTGAGTTAGATTTATTTTTCTTGTTCAAGTCTGTTGGTAAAATCAGTGATTGTGGTGGCATTTGTTTTTTCTGATATACCAAGTTCAATTCTTTCCTCTTCTGTCCACCATCTGTCTATACTCCAATGATTTTCAGGTTTAAAATTTTTAAAATCCCAAACTTTACATTTTAAATGCGGAGAAATGAAAATATCTTTGTCTGCCTTAAAATATTTAAAGAGTTTTACCATATCTGGCAAATCATTCAAATCATCAAATCTATTGGCATCAAGTGTTTCACCTGTTTTAAGAATATAATATGAAAAACTTTATCTGTTTGGATAATGTTCTCATCCTCCTTTTTTGTGATTGCTAAAATGTAAGTTTTTTTAGGAGTGGTGTAAAACGCATTTTCAGGTAAGGAAATAATTGCATCTATAAAGCATTTCTTTTGTATAAATTCTCTTAGCTTTTTATCTGCCAATCGGTTTAATATTCCATCTGGCACAATTGTTAAAGCTTTTCCACCAGGTTTAAGACTATTTATAATTTTTTCTAAAAACAAGCCTTCGACTCCAATTCCATTTGTTTTGTAATAATTTTTTAATTGTCCGTTTTCCTTTATAAAGCCTTTAAATTTACTTGTGCCAGTAACAACAAATGGAGGATTTGTTAAAATCAAATCATATTTATCAATACTCATATCGGACAAAGAACCTAAAATTGAAGTATGAAAAGATTTAAAAGTTTTATTAAATAATTCCGAAAATTGTTGTGGATTTCCCCTGTTTACTCTTAGTAATTCATTTAGATGGATTAGAATATTAGCTTTTGCTAATATTGTTGTTTTTAAATCTCTGTCATGACCACTATATTCAAGTTTGCAATTTAATCTGCCATTAGTGAAAGTATAATCTCTTGTCCTTTTGTTAATATTGGTTCGAGAATAAAACCACCAACACCACATGCTGGGTCGTGAACTTTAGCCCCATTTGGTAAAGTTTCAATTTGACTCATTTCAATCATCGCCTTTACGATGTTACGAGGAGTAAAAAACTGTCCCCAATTTTTTTGACTTATACTTTTCTTTAAAAAGTGTTCGTAAAGTCTTGATTTAAATTCAGGGTCAATATGCGTCAACTCGCCAAAATCTTGAAATTCTTTTAAAATATTATGAAATAGAATATTGTGTTCGCTCACTTCAGGTTTCAAAACCGTTCCATTAATAACCGAAGTACCATCAATTGTGTCTGGTGGAAAAATTAATTTAATGTAAGGACGTACGTATTCAAAATAGAACCTTAAACATTTATCTCTATCTTTTTGAATAGTATCAGAGAAACTTACACCTACGCCACTTTCATTCTGAGTTAATACACCCAAGTCACTGATAAACTTGAAAATAAAAGTTTCAACGAAAGTTGCTAAACAAGCATCAGGATTTCTCCTGACGCTAACCAAATCGTTTGCCAAACTTTGTCTGCCAAGACAGAAGGATTTTGCAAATCCTTTTAATAAGTTTCGAATTTGTAGCTGAAATATCACTTGTTACTTTTTCAATTATATCCAAACTTTGTTTGATTTCTTCTGAATCAGAATAAAGAAAAGGAACGTGAAGTGGATAGTCATCCTCTCGCAATATTTCAGACCATTTATTTCCTTTTGGCTGTGGATTTATCCAAATAAAGTCAGTACCATCTGTAACAATCCCAATTTTCGCTTTTAACGGTTTACAATAATCAATGACACATTGATTAATTGCAGCATTTTTCTTTTTCTGATTATCAAATTCAGCAGGAGTCTTATGCTCAATTACAGCAATAACTTTTATGTTATTCTTATTTCGTCTGTCAACAAGAAGTCCATCTGGTTTTTTTCTTAGAGTTTCTTCTTCATATGATTTATTGGGAATTATTTCGTAGCTCTTAAACTTCGAATATTTGTATTGCCAATATTGTAATATTGATAGTTTCCAAAAGTCAAACCTGCTTCTGTTAAACCTCTTTGAATTAATTCTTCACTCATAATTTATTTTCTAATGTCGATGTGTCTTTTTAAAATGGCTTACAACTAACTTATATATACGGAAAAACTGTATATACACACCCATATTGGTATGTATTGTACAGCCTTTACCGTATAAAACTCGAATTTACTCTTTTCCTATCACACAGTATATAAAAATCCAAACTATTTTAATGCAGCAGTGCTCAACACCACAGTTTTAGGCTGTTTTGCAAGCCTAATCTTCGCTACCTAAATTCCTAAATGGCTATATACCTCTGCTGGAGGGTTTCTAGTGCTCGTTGTCTATTTTTTGGCGCTCCTCTCTTACTTTACCCCAAAGCGCCGTGTTGTTTGGATCGCTTATGGCTTGTTTTAGTGCTGTGGCAAGAGCCGGATGGTTTCTGTATTTGAATTCAATCCATCTGTTGGTGGTGGTAAGCATTATCAGCAAGCCAACTCCTCCAATAACTGCTATGCAAATAAGTATTCGAGCATAATATTCGGACCTGCTTTTTTGGTATTTAACCATGCTAAAAATGGCAATAACCAATACACCCCAAAGACCAGTGTTTATGTTAATATCGGCGCTTGGCCATAACATAACTTTAAAGAGTATTCCAATAATGATCATGGAAAGAGAAGCTCCAGTAATGGCTGCTCCAATTAATCTTAAGCTGTTACTGCTTTTATAGCTTTCTTTTTTGAAAATGTATCTAAGCTTAATGCCATTGAATAGTGCAAAACCAAAGTAAAAATAGAGGGATGCGAGTAAGGATAGCGTAATGGCTGTTAATATTCCGCCGCCCGGAATTAAAAAGATATTGAAAAGTAAGGCAATCACTGAAAGCGCCGCAACTATTACTTCCGCTTTTTTCATGGCTTGTTTATGTTTGGTATTTGAAATTCTTGCTTTGCTAAGTTAAAGGAATTTGCTGCTTCAATCGAGGGATCAGCAGCCTAACCACCATGCCTTCTCCCGGCATTACCCAGCTTGTTTTGGTATTCCACATCTAGCCTATTTTGGGGCCTTGGTTTGGTAGCTATCCAACAGGCTCAGCTTATTGTTGGCAGCCAGCAGCTCGTGCTGTAGGTGTTCAATCTTTTTCAGCAGGTGGGCAATGGCATCTATCCCTTCTATGTTTATCTGAAGCTCGGTATGGAAGAATATCAAGCTTTCCAGTGGTTTTAGCTGCTCCTCGGTAATGCAGTAGCTGCTACCATCCACTATCAGCTCTATGTGGCCAAGCTCGTGCAGGGTTTGAATGAAAGATTCATCAACTTTCCAATGAGTGCACACCTGTTCGATACGAATTAAGCTACTTGTTTTCATTGGTTCTAATGGTTTTTAATTTTGAAAGCAACTCTTTTTCTGCTTCGGTGAGGTGGGTGGGAAGCTTTACTTGGTAGCTAATGTATAAATCGCCAAACTCACCCTCCTTCTTGTAACGGGGAATCCTTTCCCTTTTAGCTTAACGGTGGTTCCCGGTTGGGTTTCTGGAGCAACCTTCATCTTTACCTTTCCATCGAAGGTATCCACCAAAATATCACCCCCAAGCAACGCGGTATAGAGGTCTAGGTCCACCGTTCTATAAAGGTTGCTGCCGTCGCGCTTAAAGCTGGTGTCGTTTTCAACGGTAAACGTAATATACAAATCACCGCTTGGACCACCGTTTAAACCGGCAGTTCCGTGCCCCGCAATTTTAATAATCTGCCCATTTTCAATACCTGCCGGAAACGTAAGGCGAATGCTCTTGCCGTTTACGGTCACCACCTGCTTTTGGGTTTTATATACCTCGGTCAACCGGAGGTGCATTTCGGCATTCACATCCCTTCCTCTAAACCTCGACTGGCTTTGCTGCCGCTCTTGCCCCCCAAACATCGATTCAAAGAAATCGGAAAAATCACCACCGTCCTCCTGCTGAAATTGATGACCTGAACTTCGCCGTGATTGGCTTTGCTGCTTCTTTGCTGCTTCAAAATCGTCGGCGTGCTTCCAGTCCTTACCGTATTGATCGTACTTTTTCCGATTTTCGGGATTGCTCAATACCTCATTCGCCTCGTTTATCTCCTTAAACTTCTTTTCGGCCTCCTTGCTACTTGGATTCAGGTCGGGATGATATTTCCTGGCAAGCCTCCTATACGCTTTCTTTATCTCCTCCGGAGAAGCGGATTTGGTTAGCTCTAGTATTTTGTAATAATCTATGAATTCCATTTTTTAATTTTTTTATGCGTGGTAGTCGGTATGTAGCGTGATGTATAACGGTTTTGTGGGAGGGAGAGTTGGGGAGTAACGGCAGCTATCTCATCCCACGTAAAAACATACTAATGTAGTGAAAACTTTCGTGTATGTATTAGCTGGCATAGATGGAGGAACTACGTGTTAGCGTTTGTTATTTTATTGTCTTCTTTCTAAAAAGCATCCAAGAAACTATTATTCCAAAAAAAAGTCCACCCAACATAAATTGAGCGTATCGTAAATTTTCAACAATTGTAGTATTTATTACCATTTCACTTCCAACAAATCTAGTAGCTAAGTGAATCATGTAATATCTAATTGGTATTGCGAGTCCAATGGATATTAAAATTATTAATGTTGATAAAATCCTTTATTTCTGTCGACAATCTTGCCTAACTTCCAAGTCGCATAGAGTGCTGTAGGTAAAAGTCCAAGAAAAATACTAAAGAATATATGATTCTTGAAATGTTCATTTAAGGAAGTATTAAATATGTTTAGGTTTCCGTATTCAGGTAAGCTAAAGTGAAAAAAAAGTCCATAAGTATATAGCCCCGTAATGAAGAGAATTAATGAACAAATAATTAGTACAAAGTAGGCCTTTTTCATATGAGTAATTTTCGTTCTTGTTGCCAACTTAATATATCCGATAACTCAGTTTGGATTCACTGTTTATGACAAATTTGCAACCCCAAAAGTTGCCTAAATTCCTAGGTGATCTCTACTCTGCAATCAACTCTTTCACTTTTTGTTCTAAAACTTTTCTGTCAGGTAAGTAGAGCTGGTATTTAGAAACAAAAATATTATTTGATATACCTCCTAGGGCATACTCAACTAAAATGTCATTTTTATCGGCTACCAAAACAATACCAATTGGGGAATTATCTCCATTTGTATTTTCTTCAGCTTTGAAATAATTCAGATACATATTCATCTGCCCAATATCTTGATGCTTAACATGCTTTGTCTTTAAATCAATCAAAATAAAGCATTTAAGAATTCTATGGTAAAACACTAAATCCACATAGTAGTGCTCGTTATCAATGGTTATCCTAAATTGTCGCCCAACAAACGAGAACCCTTTCCCCAATTCAAGCAAGAAGGTTTGAAGGTTATCTATTATTTTTTGCTCCAACTTACTTTCAGTCATTTGATATTCCTCATGGATTTGAAGGAATTCTAAAATATATGGGTCTTTTACAATATCATTTGGTTTCGATATAATCTGTCCATGTTCCGACATCTTTAAAATTCCAGCCTTATCCTGGCTCAAGGCCAATCTTTCAAATAGGGATGATCTTATTTGTCGCTTTAGTTCCCGGACGCTCCAATTCTCATTAATGCCTTGCTTCTCATAAAATCCTCTTGCATTGTCATCAGAAACACCCAACAATTCAGCATAGTGAGTCCACGTTAATTTTCCAGTCACTGACTGGAAAATTGGATATTTCAGATAAAACTGTCTCATTAGGTAGATGTTGCTTTTGCTGAATCCTTTACCAAATCGTCTTTTTAGGTCGGTGGATAAATTTGTCAGCAAGGAACTTCCGTATTCCGCCTTCTCATTACCATGCTGCTCATACTCTATGAGGTATTTCCCAATCTCCCAATTTGCTCTTAATAGTTCACTATTTACGGCTTGAACGGCCCGCATCCTGGCTGTTTGAATTTGTAACTCCGATGGAGTCGACCAGCATTTGATAAATGTCCCTATTTTGAGGCTTCTCGTTCATGAGATTTCACTCTTCAAAATCTAATATCAACTTTTCTGTTCTACTCGTTTCATTTACCTTTTACTACTAACGGTGGATAAGTTAGTCGTAGATATAGAATTTTATATGAATCCATGCTTATTTGCCTTTATTAGGTACGGAAAGGCAACTACACCCCAATTTACTTTTTTCCAAACAAACAATTACTAAATAAACCGAACTATTTATTCCATCAGTGCTCAATCCTAAAGTTTTAGGCCATTTTGCAAGCCCATGCCTAACTACCTAATTCCCTAACATGCTAACCCTCTATTTCCCCCTCGCTAAACCGTAGCGTAACCACGGTGCCTTCGCCCGGTGTGGAGCTTAGCGTAATGGTGCCACCGTGCAGCCGCATCAGCTGGCGCGAGAGGCTGAGCCCAATGCCCGAGCCATCCTTGCGGGTGGAGAAGAAGGGGATAAACACCTTGTCGTGCAGCTCGGGCGGTATGCCCACGCCATTGTCGGCCACGGTAACGGTGAGCCGGTTGTGGTCGTCCAGCTGGGCAATGAGCAGTATGCTGCCCTTGGCCATTCCCTCGAGGGCATAGATGGCGTTGCCCACCAGGTTCAGGAGGATTTGCTCCACCATGCCTCTGTCGGCGGTGAGCCGCACGGCTTCGCTCGCCACCTTCACCTCCAACTTTACATTACTCTGCTGCAGCTTTTCGGCCAAGAGCCGCTGAATGCTGCCAAAGAGCTCTCCAATGCTAAAGGTGGTGAACACGGGCTGGGGGAGAAGGGTGAGGTTGCGGAACCGCGTAACAAAATCGACCATGCCGTGGCTTCGCTCCTCCAGAATGTGCAGCCCGGTGGCAATGTCGGCAACTATATCGTCGGTAAGCTCATCGGCCTTTTTGGTGCTACCGCCTGTGTTCACAAGGAATTCGCCAAGCGTAGCAATGGTGGAGCTCATGGGACCCACGGAGTTCATCAGCTCGTGGGTGAGCACGCGAATGAGCTTTTGCCAGCTCTCCAGCTCCTTTTCGTCGAGCTCGTTGCGGATATTCTGTAGCGATACCAGCGTAATCTTCTGGTCGAGTATGCGAATCCAGGTGGCCTTTACCGAGAGCTGCATCAGCTCGCTCCTTTGGTAGAGGCTTACCAACCTTGGCTCCGAGGGTTTTAGCTGCCGGAGTAGGGAGGAGAGGCCGGGCTTTACGGTGTCGAGGTCGGTAATGCGGAACAGGTTTGCCTTCTTCAGCAGCTCCGAGGCGGCGCTGTTGAAAAGGGTAACCTTGCCATCGTCGGTGAAGCCGATAATGCCAATGCCTATGTGCTCCACCAGCGCCTTAAAGTATTGGTTCTGGTTCTGGTTCTCGATTTTAATCTGCTGGATGGTTTTGTTAATGTTGTCCAGCTGCTGGTAGAGGTTCGAAAAGGCTGAATGGCTTTTCCTGTGCGAAAAAACTAGGCTGGAGTCCTGGCTGTGAACGGCCTCGAAGAACGACTCCAAATCCTTATTCAGCTTATTGAGGCTTCGAACAAGCAGGAATACCTGAATGGCCAGCAGCAGCGTTACGTTGGCTATAATCAGCATGTCGCGCATCCAGAGCATGCATGCCGCCAGCAGTAGGCTGTTTGTCACAATCCCCACAACTCGTATCCAGATGTTTATGTAGAATCTCTTTAGTAGCATGGTAGAGTTTCTAGTTTCTAATTCCTAATTTGGCTACGCCGAACTCTCCGGCCTTTGACGGATCGGTTCTAATTTCCAATTTCTAATTTTCAATTCACAACTCACAATTTATACCGTTCAATTTTCCGGTAGAGCGTTTGCCGGCCAATGTTGAGTTCCCGAGCTACGTTGGATATATTTCCCTTGTGGCGCTTGATGGAGGCGGCAATCAGCAACTTTTCGGCCTCTTCAAGGCTCATGGGAGTGTTCCCGAATTCAACCATTTCGCCCTGCTCCTGTAGAAAGAAATCTTCCGGTTCCAGCACGCTGCGGTCGCACAGTATCACGGCTCGCTCCATGGCGTGCTTGAGCTCCCTCACGTTGCCCGGCCAGGGGTGCTGCAGCAGCTGTTCGGCGGCCTTGGCTCCAAGCGTGAGGTTTGGCTTACCGTACTTTGTAGCGAATTTTTGCAGGTCGTGGTTGGCAATGAGCAGGATATCGTTGCCCCGTTCACGCAGGGGTGGGAGGGTTATCTCTATGGTGTTGATGCGGTAGAGCAGGTCTTCCCTAAATTCTCCCTGCTGAACCAGCTCGCGAAGGTTTTTGTTGGTGGCGCAAATCAGCCTAACATCTACCGGAACAGGTCGGCTTTCGCCCAGTGGAGTCACCTCGTGGTTTTGAATGGCGGCAAGTAGTTTGGCCTGCATGGCTGCGGAGAGGTTGCCTATTTCGTCGAGGAAGAGCGTTCCGCCCGAGGCCGTTTGAAAGCGGCCGGTGCGGCTCTCCTTGGCGTCGGTAAAGGCTCCCTTGGCATGTCCAAAGAGTTCGCTCTCAAAGAGCGTCTGGCTCAGTGAGCCAAGGTCTACGCCTAGGAATATCTTGCCTGCGCGGGTCGATTGCCTGTGAATTTCGCGGGCCACCAGCTCCTTGCCCGTTCCGTTTTCGCCTAGGATAAGAATGCTTGCCTCGGTGGCGGCAACCTTTTTAATGGTGCTAAACACGCTCTCCATGGCTGGCGATTTTCCCAGAAATTCACCCAGATTGTGCGATGCATCCTCCTGCAGCTGTTGCTGCTGTCCTTTGACCTCCTTCAGCTCTCTCCGTGTTTTTCGAAGGGCGAGACCGCTATGGATGGTGGCCAGCAGCTTTTGGTTGTCCCAGGGTTTGAGCACAAAGTCGGTGGCACCCTCCTTCATGGCGTTTACCGCCAGCTCCACATCGCCGTAGGCCGTAATGAGAATTACCACCATTTGTGGATCGCTTTTCAGAATTTCCCGCATCCAAAAAAGCCCCTCGTTGCCGCTATTGATGCCGGCGGTGAAGTTCATGTCGAGCAGCACCAAATCTATTTGCTCACTTCGAAGGAGTGAGGGAATTTGGTTGGGATTGCTACAGGTAATTACGCGTGAAAGCTTGTGCTTCAGGAAGAGCTCCAGCGAGCCTAGCACGCTCTTGTTATCATCAACAATAAGTATGGTGCCCATGGGGGGTGTTCCCATATTTCGATAATTTAATGTTTCTGCTTTATGAGGTTGCAAGTTAGTCTTTTTAAGGATTTCTTGTTGGGAATTCGGACTTTGGACTTTTTTGCTACACAGAGTATCAAGGTGTTTTCACAGGGGTTTCACAGGGGAATTAAGGATGTAGATAGCAGCTGCACAACTTCTGACTCCCGACAGCCGACTTCGGACTTTTTACCTCCTCTTTTCTCCCCTGTCCCATTCTAACACATGTGTTGGATGATTTTGGAACAGATGGTTTCTTCCGGTGTTTTCATATTTCGTTTATTGTGTTGAAAATCAGCAACCATTTTGTTGTGGCACAGCAGTTGCTTAATGGCAGAAGAAGTTTTTTCCAACATCCATAAACAGGGTTAGCCATGATACTAACAAACCTTAAAATTGCCTTCCGAAATCTCCTCAGGAGTAAAGGCTACAGCTTTATTAACATTTTTGGGCTGGCTATTGGTATGGCCACCACCATACTACTGCTGCTTTGGGTCAGCTTTGAGCTCAGCTGGGACAAGTTTTACCCCAACACCAAGCAGCTATACGAGGTGGTGTCGCTTCAGACATGGGATGGTGGCAAGCATCCAATTCCCAATCTTCCAGGACCACTTATTGATGTGGTAAAGGAGAAGTATCCCGAAATTAAGATGGCTGCCAACTGCAACACCTTTGGGCAGAAGATGCTCATGCGCTACAATAACTTTGAACGATTCATTTCGGTAAACCATGTCGACCCCGATTTCTTGAAAATATTCTCCATACATCTCATTAAGGGTAGCATTGGCTCGGCTCTTTCCAATCCGCATTCCATCATACTTTCCGAAAAAATGGCCACCGAAATCTTCGGGAACGACGATCCCATGGGAAAGATAATTACTGTTGATAACAAACACCGCTTACCGTTACGGGTGTAATGGAAAACCCACGAGAAAACACCATTTTTAACTATTCCTGCCTGGTTCCTTTCGAGTTTCTTCGTCAGCAAAACCCCTACCTCCGCGATTCGTGGGGAAACCATAGCTACTTTGGGTTTGCCGAGGTAAACAAGGGGGTAAACGTGGACTCGCTCAACAAGAAGATGAGCTCATTCTTTACCGATTATGTGGATAAATCGGATACCTTGCGCTCCCTATTTCTATTCCCCGGTGGATAAGGTGCATCTCTACTACTACGACGGGACGCCAACGCAGATGAAGCAGGTTGGGATGTTCTCAATTATTGCCATCTTTATTTTGCTCATTGCCTGCTTCAACTTTATGAACCTCTCCACCGCAAGGGCGGCCAAGCGAGCTAAGGAGATTGGGTTGAAAAAAACAGTTGGTGCCTCCCGCTGGCGGCTGATAGCGCAGTTTATGGGCGAGTCGTTGCTGGTAACCTTTATTGCAGTGAACTTTGCACTGGTGCTGGCCCGATTATCCCTTCCCATTTTTAACACCATGATGGACCGAAATCTGGAAATTGACTACTCCAGCTCCAACTTCTGGATATTGGTGGTGGGAGTTACGTTGGTAACCGGAGTCCTCGCCGGCGCCTATCCCGCATTTTATCTCACCCGCTTTCGACCCATCAACGTGCTGAAGGGAGATTCTACCCGAGGCAAGAGCGGTGCTCGCTTTAGGCAAATATTGGTGGTGTTGCAGTATACGCTCTCCATTGCACTGGTGGTTTCTACGCTGGTGGTTAGCTTTCAGATACGATACCTTCAAAATATGGATATGGGAATGGATATTCACAATGTAGTTGCCGTGCCTCTTACTGGTAGCATGGCCGAAAAGAGCGATCTCATTCGCAAGCAGCTGCAGGACGATCCCTCCATTCAAACGGCATCGTTTGCCTCGCATATTCCCTGTGAGGCCTACACCAACGGTTGGGGTAACGACTGGGAGGGAAAGGACCCAAACGACAATCCGTTGGTAACCTACATGAATGCTGATTTTAACTTTTTTAAAACATACAAAATTAAAATGGCTGAGGGGCGCTATTTTACAGAAATGACGCAACAGTCCGACTCCAATGCCGTGGTTATTAATGCGACCTTTGCAAAGATGATAACCAAAGGTTCTGCCATTGGCATGCTCATAAAGAATGGTGATGTGAGCTATCGAGTTATTGGGGTGGTAAAGGACTTTAACTTTACCCATGTAAGTCGGAAGATTGGTCCCCTAATGATGTTTAGTGCCAATGGAGGCAATTATAATTACCTTTTTGTTAGGGTAGATCCTATGAACAAAACTCAGGCATTGGCAACCATCCAGCGGGTGTGCAGCGCTCAGAATCCCGACTTTCCGGTGAGCACCTTCTTTGTGGACGATTATCTCAGCAAAATGTATGCGGGCGATAAGAAATCCATGACCATACTGCTTTACTTCTCCGTGCTGGCAATCATAATCTCGTCGCTTGGACTTATTGGGGCTGGCATCCTTTATGGCGGAGGAGCGCACCAAGGAGATTGGGGTTCGGAAGATTTTGGGTGCCTCAGTTGGGAATTTGGTAGGGCTATTTTCCTACGACTTTACCAAGTGGGTTTTGGTATCGAACTTACTGGCTCTACCGCTAGCTTGGTATTTTATGAAGGGTTGGCTTCAAAACTTTGCCTACCGAATTGCATGCCATGGTGGGTGTTTGGAGCCGTAGCGGCGATGGTTCTTGTGATTGCCTTCCTCACGGTTGCATACCAAAGCTACCGGTCGGCGGCTCAGAATCCGGTGGAGAGCATTAAGTATGAGTAAAAAAGATGATAGACGAATTCAATAGAATAAAGAGACGCACGGCTGTGCGTCTCTTTATTCTATTGATACAATGATGCTGACTCAAGAGCAAAAACACTTACTTCAACGCATACTCCACCGCCATCTCGGCGTGAATACGGGTGGTGTCGAATACCGGAACGGCAACGTCGGATTGATGCACCAGCAGTGGAATCTCGGTGCAGCCCAGAATTACTCCTTGAGCACCATGGGAAACTAGACTATCAATAATTTGCAGGTAGCGCTCCTTCGATGGTTGGTTGATTTGGCCTAGGCATAGCTCGTTGTAAATAATACCATGGACGCTGTTACGCTCCTCCTCGTTGGGGATGGTCACGGCAATACCATGTTTTTCGGTAAGGGCGCCCCTTGTAGAAATCCTGCTCCATGGTAAACTTTGTTCCCAGTAGCCCAACGTTGGTAATGCCTTTTGCGGCTACCTTCTGAGCCGTAGCATCGGCAATGTGCAGAATGGGAATACTGATGCTTGCCTGAACTTCATTGGCCATACGGTGCATGGTGTTGGTGCATATTACCACGAATTCGGCACCGCCCTTTTCGAGCCGTTGGGCGGCATCAACCATAATTTGGGTGAGCCTGTCCCAATCGCCAATATGCTGAAGATGCTGAATTTGGTCAAACTCCACGGAGTACATCAGGCACTGGGCCGAGTGCAAGCCACCCAGCTTCTCCTTCACCCTTTCGTTAATAATTCGGTAATACTCCAGCGACGATTCCCAGCTCATCCCACCAATTAGTCCAATAGTTTTCATCTTATTCTGTTTTTACACGCTTAAAAGATCATATTCAGCCCCAACGAGAATGTTCTGGCACGAGGATAGCCAAAATTGTCTATTCCTGTTGCCAACTCAGGATCAATACCACTATAGTTGGTAATTACAAAGGCGTTCTGGACGGCGACCGAGAGCCTAATTGAAGCCTTGCAGTTCCATACATTTTCAAAGGAATATCCCAACGTGATGAAGTCCATCCGAAAGAAGGAGGCGTTCTCAACGTAGTAGTCTGAAAGTCGTTGACTTTTGCTAATTTGGTCTTGTTTAGTGATTTAGGAGCGTTATTTAAGGAAGTAATACTGCTGTAACAACCAAAGGTAGAAACATAGTTATAAACGTAATTGCCAAGGCTTATGCGGCTCGAGAACGCAAAATCCCAATTTTTGTAGCTTAATTGGGAGGATAACCCCATTATCCAATCGGGTTGAGCCTTATGGTAGGGTCTAGTGCCAGTTGTATAATTGCTTTCAATAGGGGTTTCCTTGGCTATCGTATGCTTGTGCCTTTACGTTGAAAGAGTTTATAGGATGGCCCTCCCTTTGTAATAAAATACTCGATCCGTCGTAAGTCGAGTAGTCTGCCGATCCGTTTATACTGGTATTCAATGCCTTAATCTTGTTTCTGTTGAAGGCGGCGTTGAATCCAATTTTCCATTGCCAAGCTTTGCCGAGTAGGGGAATAGCATTTATGCTCGCCTCTACTCCGCTATTTTTCAACTTACCATTATTCCTCGTATCGACAAAGTTAACGCCTGAGGCATAATACCTAAAAAGAGATTGTCGCTCGTATTGGAGTAAAATTCAATAGAACCATAAATCCTATCGTGGAAAAGTCCGTAGTCAACCCCCAACGATTTTGCTGTAATTTTTTCTGGTGATGAATAAACCCTTGTTAAATCATTTAAAGAGTTACTCATCTTTGGGTTAGCGCCGGATATACCATATTCTGCTCTTAAATTCAGGGTGGAAATGGTACGGTTACTACTTAAAAATGGCTCGTTTTTCACAATCCATTTTAGCGTAGCTGTGTAGACATGGTTGGTTCGATTGTTGTAGTCAGATATACTGGCAGTTCTTTGCGATTTGAAAAATTAAGGCAATACCTATTTTTTAAGGAGTAACCTATCCGCATATAGGTAGTGTTTCAACTTTAACTTTGAATCAAAGATAGTGGCGTTATTCAATATATGTGATACATATAGGAAATCTTTACTTGAATTTGACCTGTTGTATTTGATAATGCCAATTACAAAACTAATGTTGCTTGATATGGCTTCAATATTTTTATAATAGTTGGCCGATAAATCCCAATATTTACTTATTAATTTTTGGTCTTTTAGTTCATCATAGGTATAATACCACGTTTCAGTTTCGCGGTTGTCCGTTTTAAGATAATCTTCTCCATAGTTTAAAATTACCTCGTAGATCGGGAATAAAATGTAACCTATAATCAATAGAAACCTTACTAATATATCGATCGGAGCATAAATTGTTATTGGTAAGGTTTAGTTTTTCAACAGGATTATCAATAAAAAAGTACCCAGTTTTATAATAGCTCCCATCACTATTTCTTATCGCTTGTGTGGGGTCAAACATCACTGCTGAGAGAACAACATATTTGTCTGCTGAGTTTTCTTCTGTAAACAATCCATTTAGGGTCATTTCAACCTTCAGGTGGTTGTCGAAAAAACTTGGGGTAAGCGCTACCGATAGGCTGTTGCGTTTGTTGCTGGTGGTTTTAATAATGCCCTCAAGATTGGTGTGCCCAAACGAAATACGGTAGGGGATTCTATTTATGGAATTTGAAATGGCAACATGGTGATCTTGGCTTATGGCAGTTCGGTAAATTTCACTTTGCCAGTTAGTGTTGGCATGCCCCAAGAAGGGTATCTAACATTGGTATGTCCTCTGGGAAATAAGCATTATATTGATCATAAACTAGTTTCCGAAACTCATCGCTTGAAAAAACGTCAACTTGTTTGGGCAAGAATGAAATGCCTACCTTTCCAATGTAGCTAACTTTTGCTGTTCCACCTCCCTTCTTGGTGGTGATTACAATAGCTCCATGAGCCGCTCTGTCGCCATAGAGCGCTACGGCCAAGCATTTTTTAATCACCGTAATGTGGCAATGTCGTTGGGGTTTATGTTGAGGTATCCGTTTACAATCGGCAAATTGTCTACAACGTAAAGCGGATTGTTATCCGTGAGAAAGGAGCTAATGCCGCGGTTTTGAATGGTAAAGCCGTCACCTGGCTTCCGCTGTTGGAGATAATGTTCATGCCTGGTATCTTACCCAAGAATAACTCTTCGGGCATTACTATAAATCCTTGGTTAAATAGGCTAGAGTCAAGTGTAATAGCATTATCGGCGTGCTAAGCGCATCGATTCATAAAGTGATGCAGTAGTATCTGTTTGTCCATAGATGGTAACGTAGTTGTTATGTTTAGTATTAGTATGAAGCATAGTTTGATACCAATTAAACGACATTTTTTCATGATGCTTTTAGTGTAAGTTTATATTTATTTCAAACGAGAATATTCTTGGTCGGGGATAGCCATATTGATCGATACCTGATGCCACCTCTGGATCAATGCCACTATAGTTGGTAATTACAAATGCATTTTGAATCGAAGCAGCCAATCGGATATCTGCCTTACCATTCATAAGTTCTTAAAGGAGCATCCCAGCGTGATGAAGTCCATGCGGAAGAAGGAGGCATTTTCTACATAGTAATCGGGACTGGTATTGCCGATGTACAAACTTTGTTTATCAACCGATTTGGAAATGTTTGAAAGGTAGAAGCCTTTATAAATCATGTTGTAATAGCTATCGGCGGCAACGTTGTTGTAACGTAATTACCTAGGCTTAAGCGACCAGAGAAACCGAAATCCCATTTTTTGTAGCTTAACTGGGAGGATAGCCCCATTATCCAATCGGGTTGAGCCTTATGGTATGGTCTAGAGTCGGTTGTGTAATTGCCCTCAATAGGGTTTCCTTGGTTATCGTATGTTTGTGTCTTTACATTGAAGGAGTTTATTGGATTGCCAGCCTTTTGTATTAAAATGGGTGATCCCAAATTTGTCGAGTAATCTGCCGATTCATAAAAACCAGGATTTAATGTTTCAATCTTGTTCCTGTTAAAGGCGGTGTTGAATCCAATTTCCCAATGCCAAGCTTTGTCGAGTAGGGGAATAGCATTTTATACTTGCCTCTATTCCACTGTTTTTCAACTTACCATTATTCTCAGTATAGTTATTGTCAGTACTCCAGTTATAATACCTAAAAAAGAGATTATCGCTCGTGTTGGAGTAAAATTCAAGTGAACCAAAAATTCTATTTTGGAAAAATCCGTAGTCAACTCCCAACGATTTTGCTGTAATATTTTCAGGTGATGAATAAGTTTCAAAGAAATCATTGAAGGAGTTGTTGAGTTTTGAATTAGCACCTGATACGCCATACTCTGCTCTTAGATTCAGGGTAGAAATGGTGCGGCTATTTTTCAAAAACATCTCATTCTTTACGACCCATTTTAGCGTGGTGGCGTAAGAAATCTTCCTTTTAGCGTTGTTATCGGCTATATTAGTAGTTTGCTGACGATTTGAAAAATTAAGACAATACCTGTTTTTAAAGGAATAGCCTATTCGTATATAAATAGTCCTTGACCTTGATCTTGATTCAAAGGACGAGGAGGTAAATAAAATATCTGGAGAATAGATATATTGTATGCTTGTATCGGAAATTGAGTAGTCGTTTTGTGTAACGCCAATTGCAACATTAATGTTACTCGATAAGGATTCAATGTTTTTAAAATAGTTGGCCGATAAATCCAAATTTTTACTTTTTACTTTTTGGTTAGCCCTTTTATTATTTAAAGACAAAATAGAAAGTTCATGGTTGTTAGTTTTAAGATAATCTTCTCCATAGTTTAAAATTACTCGTAGAGCTTCGAAAAAATGAAGTTTATAGTCAATTAATACATTACCAATGTATCTATCAGAGTTCAACTTGTTGTTGAGAGTGTTGAGCATTACAACAGGGGTTCCATCTATGGCAGAGCTATTTCCTGTTGGATAATAGTAATAACCATCACTGTTTTTTACTGGTTGTGTTGGATTAGCATATACTGCAGATTGAACGATATTTTCATCTACTAAGCTTTCTTCTGTAAACAGTCCCATTTAGGGTTATATTAACCTTCATGTGGTTGTCGAAAAAACTCGGGGTAAGCGCTACTGATACGCTGTTGCGTTTGTTTCCTGAAGTTTTAATAATACCTTTAAGGTCGGTGCTACCAAATGCAATACGGTATGGAATTATCTTAATAGAGTCTGAAAAATCTATGTGGTGATCCTGATTAATGGCTGTTCGGTAAATTTCACTTTGCCAGTTCGTGCTGGCGTTTCCAAGGAGACTTAAAATCGTAGGGGAACTAGAGAACCGATCACTTACTAGTTTCCGAAACTCATCGCTTGAAAAAACGTCAACTTGTTTGGGCAAGAATGAAATGCCTACCTTTCCAATGTAGCTAACTTTTGCTGTTCCATCTCCCTTCTTGGTGGTGATTACAATAGCTCCATGAGCCGCTCTGTCGCCATAGAGTGCCACGGCCCAAGCGTCCTTCATCACCGTAACGGTAGCAATGTCGTTGGGGTTTATGTTGATATAGCCATTTACAATGGGAACATTATCCACAATGTAAAGCGGGCTATTGTCGGTTAAAAAGGTGCTGATGCCCCGGTTTTGAATGGTAAATCCGTCACCCGGTTTTCCGCTGTTGGAGGTTATTCTTAGGCCGGCTACCTTTCCCAGGATTAGCTCCTCCGGCGATACAATAAAACCCTGGTTGAAGTCTTTGGAATCAAGGGTAATGGTATTGCCAACGGTGTCGCTTTGTGTGGCAGGAGCGGGGTGATTTTTAGCTTTCGCTGTCGTTGTATCGGGCAGTGGAGTAATCATTTGGGCGCTCACAAAATTACTTAGTAGGAGGAAGGTCGTTAAAGTAAGGAGGTAGGTCGGTTTGATTGTAAACGAATTCATTTCATAGATAGGTTGAAGTTCGATTTTTAATGTGGATTGAGTAAACGAATTTAATAATTTTTTTAATACATCGATTTTAAAAGTTGAATTTCTCTGTTGGTAAAGAAGTGTTTAATAGGTTAACGAGTTGGCGATGCAGAGCACTTTCCTGAGTTGGCAATACACAAATTTTCAAGGTGTTTACATGTGGTAATACAGGGTAAAGGGCTGTAGTCTGAAGGTAATCTTCAGTAACCAGTAACCTTGTCACGAGTTCCTTATCACAAAAAAAGCCAGCCCCGCTTTAACATGTAAAGCGTGAGCTGGCTCTTGTCTCGATTTCGATATCGCTACCGTTTATGCATTTGCAATTGGCTTCTTTTTGGGTTGTACGTCGAACCGTACCGTCTTATCCCACACGTTACCTTCTTTCTTAATGTTATCGATGTAGAAAGCCTTGAACATGATGAATATCCACAATTGACAGTAGGTAAAATACATTATCAGAATTAGGGCAATATTCCGCGGTGTATCCTCCTTATCGAACGATATGGCCAGCGTAATCTCAAACATAAACAGCACTATGGCCATCACCCAAATTACGGAGTAAGGTCCGGGTAGCGGTATGGTGATAATGCTGAGCAGGCTGAGCACAAATAGAATATCAGAAATAATGATGGCAAAGAAGAAGATGTAGTAGAGTGCCATGGTATAGAACAGGTCGAGTCCCAATCGCTTGTTTTTAAAGTGGGGAATCTTCCTGAAAAATTTGGCAATTACGTAGTTGTTGCCTCTTACCCAACGAACGCGCTGCTTTATCCACACCTTCCACGTTTCGGGTTCCTGTTCCCATGTTACGGCGTAGGGGCAAAATTTAATTTTGTATCCCAATTCGTAAATACGGATGCTGAGCTCGGAATCCTCTGTTAGTGCCTCCTCATCCCAGCCATCGAGCTCATCTATCAGCCACTTCCACATTACAAAGTTGGTACCCGGAAGGGTGGCAATGTTGTGCATCTGCCAGCGTCCGGCCTGCAGCATCGATTGAAAGCTGAGTGTTTCGATGTTGATGAAGCGGGTGAGCAGGTTACGTGCCTTGTTTACGGTACGGAACTTTCCTATTACGGCACCATACTCCTTGTTCGACAATAGGTTCACCACCAAATAGTGCAGCGACAGGGGGTCGGGAGTGTTGTCGGCATCGTAAATGGCAATCACCTCCGATTTGGCCTGTTTAATGGCCAAGTTGAGTGCTCGTGATTTGCCTTTACCTCCTTGTCCCAAAGGTACATTGTAAAGTACGACGCGGGAGTCGTTGGCGGCATACTCTTCAATGATCTCCTTGGTGCGGTCCTTCGAACCGTCGTTTATCACCATAATCTTGAGCTTATCCTTTGGGTATTTAAGGTTAAGCATGGCTTCAATGGTGTAGGAGATTACCTTCTCTTCGTTATGTGCCGGGATAAGAATGGTGCAGGAAGGGAATTCGGTATACTCTTCATTGTCTATTTTTTTCTTTTCCAGTAAGGACTTCACATAGTTGATATACCCATAAACGCTAAAAATAAACTGGTAGGCAATCATGAACCAGATTAGAATAACGCTTACAAGGAATATTACCTCAATAAATGACATAGATTATGTTTTAGGGCGTTTTTTAAATCAATTTTTTTCCAATCTTCTGCGCATTAATTTTAGCGCTAAATACATGATGGCTAGCAACGATACAGCCAGAAATCCATAAACGGCAATGGCGCTGATGGACCAGAGGCTAGTTAGGTTAATGTTGTAGGTAAACTTATCACCTGTAACTACCTCTACCTTGTGATTACCGCTGGGTAGCATCACCGAGAAGCCGTCGTTCCCCTTTAGAACTTCGAAGCTATACTTTTTCCCATCAAGGGTTATGGCTGTTGGTTCCCGATTAAACATGGCGTAGGCACGCTCGTAGCTATTGTAGCTAAAGTTTACCTGTCGCATGTCGTACTTTATGTCGAGCAAGTTACCCGTGAAGGAGAGTAGCTGGGGTTGGAGAGCCACCGTTGAAAACTGGGAAGAATTTGCCGAAACGGTAATGTTATGCTTTCCTGCTGGCACTAGAAAATTGTTCTCTCGGTAACCAATTACATCCTCACCATCGACCTGAATTACTTTAATGCTGCTGGGCAGTTGAAGCACAAAGGAATATGGAGAGTTTACGCTATAGCCATTAGGGGTATATTCGTAATTTACTTGTGCTGAACTGGCATACGAAAAATAGGACATGTCCTGAGGATTGCAAGTTGCCTCACTATAGATTGTAAACCTTGGCGCTCCTATTGCTGAAGAGTTTACCATTTGGAATGCTTCTATACCCGTTTGAACAAGCGTAGGGAATGGGGTTAAATGATTTTTATCCCTGAAAGGCAGAATATTCAGGTCGACAAGTAACTTTTCCGGTTCGGCCATGCGGGCGGCATAGTATTTTCCAAAATTGGCATAGCGTTGGGGGTCTGTCGACCACATGCTCTGAGGGTCTTCTGGCTGCAGATAGCAATGGTATTTTTTCTGCAATGCTATCATCTTTCGGAGCTGGCTCCATGGTAAACCATTATTTCGGGAGAAAAGTAGGTGTCCATGAAGGTTACAATTACACCAAAACCATTTTTCTTTTTGGCAAAATTGTCAATAGCTTTTAGAAACCGTTCGTGAATTTCAGCAATCTTATTCACCCTATAGTTCACCACGTCATTTTTTGCCGTTGGATTGGTTTGCCAGTAGTATTCCGACTGTTTGTTAAAAACTTGTCTGAGGTCGAAGCCATACTTCTTTTGGAATTCGGCACGTGCCGACGGGTGCATTGGTGTGAACTTTTCTGGTTCCATAAAACCTTTCCCTGCCTCAAAGTATACCTCACCTAGGTTTACGCCATCCCAGTCGTATTCGGTTAAAAAGTCTATATAATCCTGAATGGCCGTTTTAAGACACGCTTCATCGGTAAGGGCAATGGGGTAACGCCACGATGGGCGGACATCTTTACCGAGGTAATTTTTCTCGCGCCATTCAGGGTGTTGTTCCCAAAATTTCTGGTTTACTTGGGGTGGTTCCAGCCATGCATATACCAGCATGCCGTTGGCGTGTGCAAGGCGAATTATGCGTTTGTAATCGTAGTTGTATTTTGGATATTGGTGCCATCCGGCAATGTGGATGGTTCGAATTCCCTCCTTTGTCCACATTTTAATGAGATTCTCTACACTGCTGTTCTGGCGTAACCCTGGATCAAAGTAAACATCAAGGTTTTCTCTCTTAAACACCGGTTGCAGCTGGAAGAAACGTTTGATATATTCCATTACAAATGGAAAGTGGCTATATCCTTCTGCGGAGAGTGGGTCAAAGAGTGTGCTAAAGTAGATGACCTTACCTTTCCCAATTTTCCGACCAACGGCTACAGGTAACCCTGAAACCGCATCTTCTGAGAATATCTCATCATCGTCGGTGGTTTCAAACTTGGGTGCCCTTACGCCTTCATACCAGTTAATTATCTCTTCCGGATAGTAGCTATCCCTAATCTGGTGGATTGGAATATCGGAGTTAAGAAAAGAGAATCCTAGTGCCTCTATAAGCTTATTCTTTCCGTCCGTAATAACGGTACCTCCATTTTCAACGAAATGGAGGATGTTCTGTTTCTCGAAATATGAAAGTGAATCGACCGAGATGTATGGAACCACCAGAAGGTTCTGACTGTTATATTGAATATCGTTTTTACCAACAAATATGGTATCAACATTGATATTTAAACTTTTGAAAATGGAGATAAGGGAAGATTGATCGTTGTAGAATGCTCCTCGGGCTTGAGGATTCCAACATACTCCAACTCGGGCCTCTTTCCATTTATCGTTACTCCCTGTGCTGGCAATATAGGATTTTGTTTTTTGAATAACCTTGTCCATAAAGGTAGGTTCCTTCAGGTGAAACTCCGCACCTTCGGCAACGTAAAGTTCACCTTTAGTAAGGGTTACATCTTTTGTAACTTTTCCACTAAATCGACGGTCGCTGGTGACCTGCTTAACAATCTCCGATCGGTCGTTAAAGTATCGTTCGTTGAGAAACGACTCGTTGAGCATGAGATCGTACGATTTTGACCCTGGACCTGTTATGGTAATTTTATCTGGAACTTTAACCCAATTGTTGTCCTCCCTCAGATCGATAAAGTTAAATCCTTCGGCTTTCATACCGCCAATCAACTTTTTCAGGAGCGAGATATCCAAAAATGGGTGAAAGAAGGCACAGGCAACGCCATCTCTTACCTTCTTTATGGCATTAGCATTTTTTATGATGCGGTTAACCGCCACCATGCTGGTATCAATAGAAGGGCTTAATGGAACATAGCCTAGATTTTCGGGGTATATCTTTTCACCATAAATATCCTTCTGTATAATGAACGGATAGTACTGACCGTAATCAAAATTATCAATCACCATGCGCTGCTCCACCACGGTGCCAAAGTATTTAGAAATGGCTGTATAGGCTTTTATGGTTCCCATGTAGTGTGGCGTTTCCCACGCAATGGGAAAGAGATTATTCTTGTAGAATTCGTTTAGACCGAGCTCAATCTTTTTGGAAAAATCTTCAACGTTTTCACCCACAATTGGTTGATTGGCGGTCATATTCCAAAACTCAGCATCATCGGTGGAAACCCCTTTATACTGGTGGGTTACTCCGTGCATTACGATGGAACCTCCATTACGAACCATATACTTGAGTGCATCAACCAACTCGGGCCGATCGGAGAGCCTTACATACCTTCCTTCTGATGGATTTACGTAGATGGGAACAACACCCACGAGAAATGGAATTCCCTGTTCGGAGAGGTAATCGGCAATGTCGCGTAGCTGGTTGGGGTTGTTGAGTGCGGTAACATCCTCAATTCGGATAATGGCTTGGTGATTAGTTGGGTGATTCTCGCCAAGAATGTCATGTAACTTATCGGCAAAGTAGAGGTAGCGGTCGGTCTCGGTAGCACCCAGAAATGGCAAGTCGGCCACGTAGGTTAGATTTCCCGACTTTACCATATATGGGGTAGGGGCAATTCTTCCTTTTTCTGGATTTGCCGTTGACCACACGCTCACTTTTTTCTTATCGGTAATCTTAACTATGTTAATGTCGTTGGTACCTTTGGTGAAGATGTCGTTACCTGCCTTTACTATGGTGTAGGGCGATGATTCCACATAGTCAGAAACGGTGAAACCGTAGCGTTTAGCAACTGCCGGATTTTGTGAGAAATTTTTAAATCCGGTGTTAATCCATATTACTGGTTTGGTTGAGGTAAGCACATCGTTGCTGAAAGCCTGTGGCACTTGGTCGTTAGCACTGTATCCAATGTAAAATACGAAGTCGTACTTATCAATGTCATGTGCTTTGTATGTGGCTGTACCGTTAATGGTTACCACTGTTTTGAAGTGACCAAGCAGCTGTGCCATCTCTCTACCCATGGCGGTGGGTACAGTTTTTAAATCATACTTGCCTTCTGTTAGAACAAGTACTTTTTTAGTAGCTATGTTTTGTCCATAAGCGGTGAACATACTTCCTGTAAATAGAAGCATGATGAGGCACAGGAGCAGTTTTCTCATAGTAATATTGAGTTGTTTGGGACTTTGTTTTTTAATAGCAATCATTTAGCAGGATTAAACTCCTCAACGGTTTCATTTGCCATTCCGAAGTAGTTTTTGATAATTTTAATGGTTCTTTCTGCTGATAAACCATCGCCATAAGGATTGGTGGCATTGGCCATTTTGGCGTATTCATCTTTGTCCTTAATAAGCATGTTGGCGGTATTAAATATTACCTCCTCGTCGAGCCCAACTAGCTTAACGGTGCCAAACGTAACGGCATCTGGTCGTTCGGTTACCGAGCGTAGACAAAGAATTGGAATGCCGAAGTGAGGACCTTCCTCCTGTACACCACCGGAATCGGTTAGAATGAGGAACGACTTAGCCATGGTGTTCACAAAGTCCAGGTAATCAAGTGGCTCAATGAGCTTAATATTTTTTGTGTTTTTTAGTATGGGAACTACAGCCTCCCTTACAATGGGATTTTTGTGTAGCGGGAAAATAAAGTTCAATTCAGGATACATAATTGCCAATCGCTTAATGGCTCTGGCTGCTCCTTCCATTGGGCTACCCCAATTCTCACGTCGATGCATGGTGATGAGCACAATCTTTTTGTTTTCGTCCATGATGGACTTCAATTCGGGAACTGCGAACTCATAGCCTTTACGAACAGAATACTCGAGCGCGTCAACAACCGTATTTCCTGTCACAAAAATGTTTTTGGGATTAGTATTCTCGAGCAGAAGCGACTGCCTTGCAGTTTCGGTGGGGGCAAAGTGAAGGTCGGTGATGCAGCCCGTAATTCTGCGGTTAATCTCCTCTGGAAATGGATTATTTTTGTCGTTGGTGCGGAGACCAGCTTCGATGTGTCCCACCGGAATTTGACGGTAGAAGGCAGCGAGACTTCCAATACAGGTGGTGGTGGTGTCGCCCTGAACTAGTACCATGTCAGGTTGCTCTTTCTCAAAAATTTCGTCTAACCCCGTTACAATTTTTGCTGTTAGGCTGGCAAGCGTTTGCTTGGGTGCCATGATGTTGAGGTCGTAGCTGGGTTTGATGTTGAAAACCTCTAGCACCTGGTCAAGCATCTGTCTATGTTGCGCTGTTGCAATGGGTAATACGTCAAAAAAATCGGAATTTCTTTGTAATTCCAGAATAATGGGTGCCATTTTTATGGTGTCTGGTCTCGTACCAAACACAACGGCAATCTTCTTTTTGTTCATTTAGTGTTTTGATTAACAGTAAATTGAGTCCGAATTGTTGCACTGAAAAACGATGTAAAGGAACGTATTTTTTGGCAATGCTATTCGACTGTTGTAAAAATAGTTACTGCTTTAACAATTTTTATGATTATAAATTCATTCAAGAGATGTTTGTATTGATACAACTTAATAAGCGGATTGAAAACCAGTAACATAATGTCGATGTCTGATAATTATAACTCCAGGTTATATCTTTTCTCACATTTTAGAAACAATAAAATAGTTTTATGACTTCATTATCGTCGAAAGATAAAGCAGATGATGGAGCAAGATATTGGTTGCCAAGAATAGTGCATGTCTCAATTTCTGTTTCTGAACCGATAAAGGGCTGCCATTTAAATGCTATGAATGAAATTCATTTTTTTGTTTCTCTTCAAAATATATGTCACCCTTTTTTGCCTTAGTTGATTGTATTGCTGAATTACTGCTCTTTCACAACCATAATTGCGGTTTTGTTATCATTTTTATGCCACCCCTTTGGGAATAGAGATATGAAACGTTGTTCCTTTTTCCACTTTGCTTTGAACCCAAATTCGGCCATTATGCTCCTCCACAATTCGTTTTACAATGGAGAGGCCTAGCCCCGTTCCCTTTTCACCCGATGTGCCCTTGGAAGCATTCTTCTGAAATGGGGTAAACAGCTCTTCCTGATCGGCAGTGCTTATCCCTTTACCATGGTCTTCAACGGTTAATAAAATCGATGAGTCTTTGTCCGCTAAGGTAAGCCGGATTTCACTTTCGGGGTAAGAAAACTTTATAGCGTTGGTTAAAAGGTTGTTGATTACTTGTTCAATCTTTCCTTTGTCAGCAATAATTTTTATGTAAGTATCATTGCAATCAAGGTGCAATGATATTTTCTTTTGTTCAGCAATTACTCCCATCATGCTGTTGATGGTTGTAACTAGTTCTAATAGATTGAAGGATTCCAAGTTGAGATTTAGTTTTCCTGCGTCTATCTTGTTGTAATCGAGCAGATTTTCCACCAAGTATTGCATAAACTTGGTGGAGGAGTAGATGGCGGTTAAGAAGCGTCGATGTTTTTCTGATAGGCTATCATCCATCTCCTCCATGAGAATTTCGCAGTAGGTTGCTACGATGCCTAAGGGATTGCGCAAATCGTGCGCAGCAATACCTATAAACTGATTTTTTAGTTCATTCAGATTGTTTAGTTCGATGTTTTTCTTGTTGAGTTCCCGTTGCAGGTTGGCCATTTCGTTATTCACTGCCGAAAGTTCATTGAACAACTTTTCTGTTTCGGCCTCCGAATTTAGTTCATTCTGAAAATTAATGCTTTGGCTTATGGTTGCATTGCTTTTTAGAAGTTGCCTAATGTAATTTGCCTGCTCATTGTTTATTTGTTGTAGATGATCGGCAAACTCCACCGCCTCTTCATGGTTCTCGGCTCCAATAAGAAGTAGCTTAGAATTGAGCTGAACACCAAAAAAATAGAGCGATTTGGAATCCCCTTCCACTAGAACATCAAGCCCGTAGCCAAAGGCAATATTTTTGACTTTGGCTTCCAGCATCAAATCAAGTGCATTCGTCTGAGATTGCGGAATAAAAAGTGATGAAAACATCGACCCACCCCCAATCTTGCTAACCAGGTTGAAGTCATCTCTTAGCACCTGCTCAATGGTTCCATTTTCATTACATAAAAAGGCACATCCAAAATTTTTGTTCATAGCACTATACCTCCATAAGTTTTTTTGCCATATCCACTGCTCCTTGGGCATCGGGAGCATAGCCATCGGCTTGAAATTCGTAGAGGGTTTTAGGGCTACTGTTAGTGGCTACGCCACCAATTAGAACCTTTACTCTCCCTTGGGTTGCCTCCTTTATTTGAATAATGGTTTCCTTAAGTGCGGTTCGGTGGTGGGGTATGGCAATGGATAGTCCCACCATGGTTGCGTTGTTCTCCTTAATGGCCGCTATAATGCTTGATGCAGGTGCGTTAGCTCCGAGGTAGTAGGTATCCCAACCATCCATTTCAAAAAAATCGGCGACCATCCGTATTCCTATTTCGTGCAGCTCGCCACCTACGTTGGCAGCAACAAACGATTGCCCAATTCGTTGTTGCGCGAAAATGAGCGGATAGATTTGCGACATTATTTGTTGCGTGGCAGCGGAGCAAAAATGCTCTTTGGCCACCGAAATCTTATTTTCGAGCCATAGACGTCCGATTTCATATTGCGACTGTTGGAATACATTAAGGTATATGCTCTTAATGGGTGTGTCCTTTTCAATAGCATCCATGATTAACTTGCTCGCGGTGCGCCTATCGCCCGATAGAAGGGCCTGAGTATAGCTGGTGGCAAGGTAACCTAGGGGATCGGAAAGGGAGATATAGGATGAGGATGCCAATATGGGTTTATGAAGCTCAACAATTCCAGCATCAATGAACGGGCTTATTATGTCCACTATCTCCTTTGGCATTTTTTGCTGAATCACATCCCTTGTTACCTCTAATGTTTTGAGCATCACATCATCCTCGAGTCTAAGTCCGGTAAACAGCTGTTTAACCCAAGCTACATAGCTGGTAAAAATTTCAGGTGAATTGGATCCCACTGCTTCAGAGAGGTAGTCAATATGGTAGTTTGCATCCCTTATGCTTAGCAACTTTCCCTTTGCTCCAAATCTGTTCCAATAGGTTGGATTGGCGCTATACTGCATTTCAACTATCTGCTCAGCAAGGCTATTGGCTTGTAGCTTGAGCTCATTCTGAATGGAGGAAAAGTTTGTTTCCATATTAACTGAGTTTTAGGGATAACAAAAGTTACTTGCAGTAGGTTGCCATCAACCTCGTTTTTAGGGACTAATGGCAAATATATGCTATTAAAGTTGATACTTCAAATGTTGGTAAAAGCGTTTGATCATTTATAACACAGCTACACAATCTTTTTGGAAATATGGAATTGGTTATTTTTAAACTTCAGGTTCTCCTCAGATTTGCATGTTAATTTTATAAATTTAGAATTATTGAATGGAATTAAATATAAAGGCATGGAGGTAGTAATAAAATTGAAATAGTTGAAGAGGCTAGGTGATTTTCTTCCTGCTCCTTTGTGATTTTTGTTTTATGTAAGAGTTTGAAATCTCGGTTAATGTGCTTTTGTTTTCAATTTTTGAATGATCATTTATAGTAACTTTTAAAATTAATTAGCTGAGCTGCAGGATTATTTTACTTTACGATTGCCTAATATTACAATTGATTTCAACCTAATAATTCCTAAAAACAATACAATGAAACACTTTTCTATTGCTCTTGGATTTGCTGCTTTGCTGCTTTGTGGTATCGGCGCCAGTGCTCAATCTGCCTACAGCGTGATGAATAAAATTCCAGTTGAAGGCGATGGTGGCTGGGACTATCTCACGGTAGACCAAGCTAATGGTCGGCTATTTATTTCGCATGCTACTATGGCGCAGGTTATCGATCTTAAGACGGGCAAAGTGGTTGGCACCATTCCCGACACCAAGGGTATTCACGGTGTTGCCATTGCCGATGATTTGAACAAGGGCTTTACCAGTAACGGTCGCGACTCCTCGGTAACGGTTTTCGACCTTACCACTCTTGAGGTAATGGAAACGGTGAAGATCCCTGCCCGAAATCCCGACGCCATTCTCTACGACCAGTTCTCGCATAGGGTGTTTACCTTTAATGGCGGTAGTAACTCCGCTACGGTTATCGACGCCAAAACCAACAAAGTGGTTGCAACCGTTCCGCTGGATGGAAAACCCGAGTTTTCGGTAACCGATGGAGCCGGAAAAATCTATGTAAACATTGAGGATAAAAGCGTTATAAACGTTATTAGTTCAGTTACCTTTGAAGTTGTTCAGCGCTGGTCCATAGCACCGGGTGAAGAGCCCAGTGGTTTGGCTCTCGATAATATTACTCATCGGCTGTTTAGCGTATGCAGTAACAAGCTGATGGTGGTTTCCGATGCCATTGAGGGTAAGATTGTAGCAACTCTGCCCATTGGCGACAACTGCGATGGTGTTGCTTTTGACCCTATGCTAAGCCGTGCCTACAGCTCCAATGGCGATGGAACCATTACTGTGGTGCAGGAGGAGAATGCCAACACCTTTAAGGTGATGGAGACCATCCCAACTCAACGCGGTGCCCGCACCATTGCCGTGGATAAGGGAAGTCACCACCTTTACCTCTCCGTAGCGGAATACGAGGCAGCACCCACTGAAGGTCATAAACGACCTGCAATAAAGCCTGGTACATTTGTGGTTTTGGATGTGGCACCTACAAAGTAGTTCTGGAATAGCTCTTACTACAAAGTGCTATCATACAAAAGCTACCGGCATTGACCATTTGGTTGAGCCGGTAGCCTTACTTTTAGGCCTGGCTATTGGTTTGAATTTGGTTGCTGCTGTAAGGTGGTTGGATTTAGCTTATAACGAACCCGTTACCTGGTGGTAAGAACAGCACATAGGTCTATTTATAATGCCTCATTATTTTTTTAAATTTATTGTAAAGTTCTTCTCTTTTCCAAAAATATTGTAAAGTTGAAAACCGTGTTTTTCAGTCAAGTATTTTATCTCATTTATCGTCATTTTATCTGGGTCACCTGCAAGTTCAGAGATGGATAAAATACCTCCTTTTTTAAGAATTCTATATAATTCTTTCATATAATCTTCTTTATTTTCAACCTCTCCTAACACAGTAACCATAAAGATTCTGTCAAATGTATTATCCTCAAAACGAAAGAACTTCCCGTCACATAGGTAGTAATCAATATTAGACAAACCTTTTTTTTCAATGCGTCTTTGTTGCATAGTCTAGCATTTCTTGCTGAATATCTGCCAAGAACAAGTTTCCCTCGAAAAAGTTTTTTAGCAATTTTAAGACTAAAATAACCTGGCCCTGGTCCAACCTCCATTACCTGTAAATCGTTCTTCAGTTCAAGCCTCTCTATCAATTGTTTCGGTGAAAGAAAAATATTTCTTACCGGAATCAATAAGGTAAATGCAAATTGATGGGGAAATAATCCTTTTGTGGCAAATCTTTTAATTATATCTGTCTTTTTTTCTTTGTCATCATTGGTAAGTTCAATTGACTACTCATTGTGTGTAATAGTATCTAACTCGCTTAAATACAAACCAAAAGGTGAGGTTTGGTTTTACTAAAGTATATCCTTTTTTAAAGTTGATCAAGCAGAACCTCATTTTTTACAGGGATTTTTATCATTAGCCAGCAAATTTGCCTATGATTTAAAGTAAGCGTTGACGACTTTTGGTAAAACTTCTAAGGAGTATCGTTGGTAGCAGCAACCGGAACGGTAGTGAACAGCGTGCTATTGATGTTGGGGGAGGGGGCCTGTTTTCTTAGTTGGCTGGGCAACCTACTCGATTATGTGTGGTTTTTCTTTCCGACGAGCTTGATATATTGCTCATTGGTTGTCTAATTTACTTTGAATTGTCTTTGGGTATAAATCTGTCGTAAAAAACACCAGTTCCTTTAGCGTCAAGTCGTCCTACAATTACTGTGTCAGAGCTGTTTGCTAGTTCAAATTTTGGTCTTAAATGAAAATGTTCTCTGGCACCAATTGGAAGGTCATTGTCATCAACTTCTTCTTGATTTAGGTCTGCGATATCATTTAATAGTTTCGCAAAAGATCTCAGTCCTTCAGGATCTCCATGTATTAAAATCTCTTCCCACTTTGATATTTCTCCTTCAAAGTTGTCTTCATTGTGCGACACAAAAATATCTAAATGTCCTTCAATTTCGCCCCCTCTGGTATGTTCATATTTCATTGTTATTCCTGTTGTTGGTTCGGTACTATAAAATCACACATAACGGTGGTGCTATGAATAGTTGCCGATTGCGGGTTACTTCCCTATCCAGTTACACCAAACTTAATGCGGGCTACAAACCTTAAATAACCAACTAAACGGCAATTATTTATGAGCACGTGTTGTAGGTCGTTTTTATCATCCTCCTATTGCCTGAAAAATCGCCATCATTGCCGTCAAGTCAAACAGTAAGTGTATTATCATATTAGGCAGTAGTCGTTTGCTCGATACAAAAATTACTCCAAAAACTATTGCGAAAGCAAAGTAAAAAAAGAATTGGCTATATGCCGTTACGGCTATTATTCCGTGAGTAAGCACAAAAGCTATTCCTGCCGGTATTATTGCTAACCATTTGTTGAGTCTTACGTCTATCAACTTGGTAATTGCGTAACCTCGATAAACTATTTCTTCGCAAAATCCTGCGGTAAAAACCGCTATGATAAAAAAGATTCTTTGCGGTGTCGTTTTGGGGAAGAAGTTCGATAGTCCAGCCAATTTATTCTCGTCTATCGAAACATACTTCAAAGACCATTCTGTGAAGCCAAACACAAGCAATGCAACAATCAGGTATGAAAGCACGAGAATTATGGTCTTTTTTGTATTTAACCCATACCCAATATCACGAAAGGTTCTATCTTCTTGTTTCAGAAATGCTTTGACGAGAAAAACACTTATCCAATGCAGAACAATTATTCCGCTCCAAAAAGGGATAAATAAATCGCTATTCCCTTTCACAAATAGTTCGTTAGCCCAAGGGGTCAGGCTGTACATAAAGTAAATTAGTGGAAATCCTATTAAAACAATTAATAAATTTCTTTTTGACTTGTCCATTTTTGTTCGTTTTTTTTAATGACCTACAACTCACTTATCTATACGGAAAAACTGTATATACCCACCTATATTGGTATGTATTGTGCAGTTTTAACCGTATAATACACAAATCTACAACTAATTTGTAAATGGTTGAATGGGGAGCCAATATTTTTTAGGCTACCACTCAGCCATATGGTTGACATTGTAACGCCTTACTAAATTATCTAATGATCGCTGTAATTATGAATTCTTCTCCGATGTTATAGATTTCTCCATACCATACAAATACTGAAAGTTTATTCTGGCTCAAAGCTATCTTTAACCAAATCTGCTTTTTCTTTATTCCCTATTTGTTCCAGCTTCATTACTAAGAATTTCAATCCTGGTAAATCAACTTGATACATATCAGGATTGTTTTTTATTTCATTAATCTTATCAGTCAATGATTTTATGGAACTCGAGACCACAATCTTTATTAACTCAACGCTTGCAGTCATTTTAGGTATCTGTACTCTGTTTTTGTAAAATATGGCTCCTATTGAATAAGGTATTTGATTTTGATACGACGTATACGATAAATAATCATTGCTAAGGTATATTATTAATCGATCATCAGATATATTCCAAATTGTATTTGACACATATCCAGGTAATTCACCTCCTCTCTGTACCACTTGCACTGGTGCATTTATAATCGTCCAGCCATAACCATAGCTATTGCCAAAGTCGGGTGTTCCCTCCATTTTAGCAGGAATATGTTTTTGGAATGCAACTTTTAGTGATTCTTCTGTTATCAAAATATTATCTGACAGAGCTTTATAAAAATTATAGAGGTCAATTGTTGACGAATAAACATTTCCATCACCCTGAAATCCACTTGTAACATAATTCGAAATAAACTCTGGAATCTTCATTGCCTCTTCGTATTTTCCAGTAAAAGGATATAGCACATATCCTTTGGCAACATTCTCAACATGCTTTATTCCATTGGCATCATAGATATTTGTCCTTGCCATGTTTGCAGGTTTAAAAATGTGACTTTGCAAGTATTCTTTGAAATCAGTTTGCGATACTTGTTTTACTATTTCCGCTAAAATTATATAACACAAATTGCTATACTCACTCCTTTCACCAGGCGTAAATCGTAACGCTGGTTTTTGCTCAGCTAATGCTGACATTATGTCTTTATTAGTAGCTATTTTTGAATTGTCCCAGTTACTGTTTTTCAGCAAGTCGTAATCGCTTGGTAAGCCTCCTGCATGTATAAGAAGATGATGAATGGTTATTTCTGGATATGGGAAATCGGGTAGATATTTTACAACATTATCCGATAGCTTTAGTTTCTCTTGCTCAGCAAGTTGCAGTATTGCAATGGCAGTAAATGCCTTACTAACAGAACCAACATTGAACAGTGTCTGTTCATTTAGCAAAACCTTTTTCTCTCTATCCGCATATCCATACGATTCTGAAAATACAATTTTATTGTGTTCTGCAATTAGGACGTTGCCATAGAATTGTCCACGTTGGTTCATTGTAGTAAAAAGACTGTCCAATAACTTGTGTCTTTCCTGACTATAACAAAGGGTTGAAATTAGAATGAGTAGGGTAAATAATTTAGTTGCTTTCATGGCAGTTACCTATTTTAGGAATGATCTTCTTGTTCCTCTTGAGGCATTGGCACCCTTGATATTTCCTCCACCCCATGTCAATCCAGATTTACGTTCTCTGAAAGGCGAATTATTCATTCCCCATCCCTCGGTTTGTGATTTTCCCTTCTCAAATTGAATAGTTTCTTTGTTCGTTCCTTTGTACGAAGCAATGATTTTGTCAATCTTTTTATTTTGTTTGTATCGGCTTACTATCGATAAAGGGATAAATATCAGCACTATCAATGCTAATCCGGAAATTAAAAATTCATCATTGTAAGTAAAATTGGTAATTGTCCCCATTAGACGTATCGCCAATAATAATCCGCCTAAAATACCGGATATGTAAATAAAGCTTCTCATAGATTTAAGTTTGAGTCATATTTTAAAGAAAAAACGGTATCTGCCTTTTCAAGGATTAACTCTTTTTTTTCAATCTTCGAATTATGTAGAACACTTTGTATGTTTAACGAATCCTTTAAAACTGCATAGGAAATTGTCAAATTACCACCAGAAAAATTTATTACCTGGGAGGTGAAAAGTGAATCAGCCTGCTTGTAAAGGACCAGTGTCTCTTTACCATATTTGTAGTAATTCAGGTAAAGGTAAAGCTTAGAATACGGAACCTCCTCTTTTACCATTACTTCAAATTGAACTTTATAATTACCTCCACCGGCTATCGCTTTGTGGGGTGTATATATAAAAACCATGAAGCTTGAGCTAACAATAATTAGCCTCAGGAAACTTTTTCCCTTGGCTTTTATCATATACAGAAGCAGAAAACTCAATGTGTTGATGAATATAATAATGGTGGCATATATCGGAATGTAGTGCATGGTAAATTGAAATATAAACGTGGAAAGGCTCAAGCATGCCAGAACAACCTGCATTATCCCTATTAAAAACAAGGATTTGCTACGTTTTAAAGGAAGTAGTGCTTTTAGGTAAATAAGGCCGACAATTGAAATAGTCAACCATGAGAATAACATTAACGGCATGACATTCTCCCCAATAAAGCCATAGTTTAACCATAGAAATCTTTTTAAGCAACCTACGAAAAAGAGCATAAATCCAATTGTCGAAAGAATTACTAATGGTTTCTTGAATTTCAGGTTTTTATCGGAGTTAAAAAGTAGAGTGTAGCGGAGGAGTAACGTGGAAATAAGAATATAGGCCACCAGGCCTATCCAATCAGCTTGTCCCCAATGAAATATCCAACTACTCAAATAAAATAGAAGACTTGCATAAATAATGAATGAATTGATGAATCCACTGTAGTTAAGGAAAATCTTGAAATTCTTGTTGATTTTTTTATTTCATCTCTCTGGTATAGGTAAGAGGTTTGCTTGAGTGCACTTTCAAATGAGCTTCCATTTTCCATGAATTGCTCTATTCGACAACAAACATGGTCAAGCAGCTCATCTGAGAAGGCAAACGGTTTCAACTTTTGCTCCTTGATCTTTTCGTTGACGATATCAACCTGCAAATCGCTTAAATTATGCATGAATGACTCCTCCACTATCAAGCAATTGGTTTAGGGTATTAATAAACTCTTTAATCTGAAGAACTTTGCTTTCTTTTTCCTTCACACCCTGGTCAGTGAGTATATAGTATTTCCTAACCCTTTTTCCAATGGTTTCACTCTCTGAAAAAATTAGGCCTTCTGATTCCAACTTATGCAGGATTGGATAAAGACTACCGAATGTAAGCTTTATCCTTCCATCCGATTTCTTCTCAATGGTTTGCATTATTTCATAACCATACATTTTCCTATGCTCTGCCAGCAGCTGCAGAACAATAGTCCTTATGGTTCCTTTAAATAACTCTTTTGCTATCATGTTGCAAATATATAAATACATCTAATATATTGCAATCCGATATATAGAAAATTTTTGGAGCGTATTGCAAAAAACAACTGTTTTGCAAGCTTTGGTTTGCGGGACTGGCTTGCCGCGGTTTACAAATTGGTTGTTTTGTGGGCTGCATTTCTTTTGAGTTTATGAGTACAGGCTAAAATAATTTTGCTCAAGCTGCACCAACCTATCAGCTGAGCACCTATCCAATCAATGTGTTGGGTTTTGTTTTTTCATACACGATACCCATCATGTGAGCCCTTCATGAGCAGAGTACACCCGTCCGAAGCGCTACCGAACAAGCTTACGGTAAACAAGTTATGGATATTTTGTAATACGACGCAAATTTTTTTGAATTTTTTTGGAGGGGTAGGTGGTGAGGGCTACGCGTCAGCTTTGCTGGCGGAGCAGCCTACTCGATTAGCTGCCGGGCTTTTAGTCAAAGTGTTCCCTTCTGGGTAAGTTACTATCATCTATTTTTAATATTTGAGATAAACCAGGTTTTGTGCCACCGAAATGATGCTTTGCAAGTCCTAACTTAACTAAATACTTAATGTCTTTCAACTCGTCTTGACTTGCAAAATCAAAACGATATTTTGCGCGTAAAATATTTACTGTGGCAAATAAATAATAAGAATTCTTATTTATTGAAGTTATATAGTTTTCAATTTGGTTTTTCCACCCTTTTGGTCTTTTAAAAATAATTAATAGTGCTTGGTGATGTTTCATTAACTCATTCTTTTCGTCATTAAAACAATCATAAAACAATGGTCCAATTTTAGGAGAGTATAAATCATCTTGGAAATAGCCAACTATATTTGTGGGTAATACTTGAACAATTGTATTTAATCGCTCTTCGAATGTTTCCCCAAAATCCCCATATAACTCAAATGCAGCTCCTTGAAATGTGGCTTTCCCTTTAATTGCCATAATTGGAGATAGTGCGAATAATACTTTTGACAATTGTTTCCAAGAACTATAAATTTCAATTAACAACTTCTTTTTTATTGCTGGATTAGAATAGTCACTATTCCTTAATGCTGTTGATGAAGCTTTAATTTGTTGCATTAAATTTACAAGCGAATATTCTTCGAATATTTTTTGAATGGATTGATTATAAGGGCGTATTTGATTATAGTTATTGTCTAAAAACTGGTCTTTTACCGAATCGGGCAAATTAGAAGTAAGAACATTTTCACCTATTTCTGCATGTATTATTTCTATTTCATTTTCTGAAGGATTCCATTTGGCATTGTTCAATGGATTAATCTCTCCTTTAATACCCAATTTTTCTTCAACAATAATTCTTGTTGATTCTATGTCTTGAAGTAAAATAGTTAAAGCATCATCTCTATTCCTATCAATACCTGTATAGAATTCAATAATCTCAGGATAAGAAGAGTATTTATTTGAGCTAAAGATATACTTTCGAAAAGATTCATCAGAGTGCATTCTTTTAGCTCCAAAATAATATATCCAAAACGTTGATTTGAAACGAAATTTATCACTATCCATTATTATTATGTTGTTGTTATTGAGTATCTCAAATACAACTTCAATATCTAATTCGATATATTTTTCCGTACAGAATGATTTAAGTTCTGATATAAAGTCTGATTTAGAGAAGGTAAATCGTTCATTTCGTAACATAGTTTCACAATATCTACCTAATACATATTCGCAATCTTTAAGGTCAGGCATTGTTTTGTATCTTGGTATTTCACCCATATCAAATAAAACAAACAGAATCATTTCAATCATTTTAGTTCTGTTTACTGGATTATCATCAAAATACTTTTCTGAGACTTTTAATATTGTTATTACATTATAAGGAGTTCGATGAAGATTCAGGCATTCTAATTCCTTAGTTATTTTGTTTAATACCAATGTTTCTTCGCCAATGTTTTTTTCTTGATTATATTGTCGCACAATATTTCTAATCTGAGTACGTGGTAGAGCAATTAGATGTAAAAAATCAAATTCTCTCTCGATTATGGTTTCTTTTTCGTCTATTTTTTCATTATCTTCTTTACTGATATATAATTGCTCATCTAAAGTATTAAGTACTATAATTCTGCTTTCTGGGTTTGCTGTAATTAAATCTTTAAGCTTTTTGTATGATACTTTGTCAGTATTGTAAAACGAGTCCAAAACAATACACTTTACATTTTCCGGATTTTGGTCAAGTGAATTTGCTTCATTTCTAACTGACTTACTTATTAAATGTGGTTTTAATGTTGAGTTATCAAGGTAAACCCAAAGTTCATCATTTTCCCATGCTTCACAAATAAGATGATGTGCTAGAGTGGTTAATCCAAATTGAGATGGAGCGTTAATGAAATATGATTTATCTGAAAGTAATATTTCTTCAATCAGAACTCTTTGGCTATAATTTTCATCTGGATTCTGTGATAACTCGCTTGTCCTACTTATGACGGGCTCTATCCAAATTTGTGGCTGGTCATCAAACCCTTTTAGTGAGTCATTAAGTCTTTTTTTGAATAACTTTCTTAATGCTTCTTTATTAATTAGTTGTTGAGCGTTTAAAGGAGTATTTTCTTTCTTTTTATATTGTTCAATGAATAATTTGGTTAAATGTTTCCTTAATTTCTCTTCAAAGTCAGAAGCACCATTGTAAAAACCATAAATGCCTTTCGGCTGTAATTTTTTTCTAAAATCTTCTATTTTTAATAGTTCTGATGCCTTTATTTCATTCATTGATTTAGGAGGTTCTTCATTAAAGTAAAACATTATCTCAATGTCATGTTTCTCCTTGTATCTTTTAAATGCTTCATTAAATTCTTCTTCGGTACCGGAGCCTGCTCTTGGAGTTGGTGAACCAAATGTTTTGTTCATTATTCCAATAAAGATTTCGAAGTTTTCTCCAATTTGTTCAAATATAATTGACTGTCCATCTTTATCTTTTATCGATGGTCTTATATCATTCTCCCATTTTAAACTTTCGATTCTAAACTTGAAAATGTCACCTAGGCCAGAATTGATTTCGTCAAATATTTTGTCACATAAAATTCTTTCAGCATTCGTGTCACTGGGTGAGGCGATAAATGCTTTGTAAATTTTCACTTCCATAATTTGTCAGTTTGAAATTGTTGAATTTATTTTTTTTATAGCCTTGCTGCCAACTCGTTTATAGGCCTGACAAAATCATCCTTATACACCCATTTTGGGTTGTATAGGTCTGACGGTAGTCATCCTTTACATCAAAAGTAACATTTTTTACAAGTGGTCAACCGGTGGTGTTATTATTTTTGGCTCCACTGCCCTGGCCTTAAAATGCAACGATAGCGCAGAAATGTTTTCCTTACCTACTTAGGGCATTGCAGCAGCAACCAATAGTAACCCCAATATCCATTCCCCCAAAAAAAGAACCCTGCTTAGGCGGGGTTCTCCATCTGGTCCAAGTCACAGCCAACGGTTACGTATATGAAACGTTTGGCATTTCGAAGCACTTTTCTGTCAAGTTACAAGTACTTTTGATACGGGCTGAAATGCTCGATAACCCACTGACTGCCAAATGTTTTATATACGATGTTGTGTGCTGCCCTTCTTTCATTTTATTTTGTCTATCAGTCATTTAGTGTCTGTTTTTGCCATGCGTTGGCTTGGTGGCTCTTTTGCATTTTTCGTTTGGCTTTGAGTGTTGGAAAAAATGCAAATGTGCCACCAAAAGCGTTGGAATTATATTTTTTCAATTTCTGTTACTTTCCATTTGTCGCCTGCATAAATTGCTCTTGCATTTACTCTGCAATCATCTGTTATTTTGTGTTTCTCCAAAAGATATTTTGGAACGTAGTAATCACCAATAAATGCAAAGTCAGGACTATCCTCATCATAATTTTTATATTTCATTTCCATAATTCCTGTAATGTCTTTTCGTAAGTTTGGATTTGTTTCTTCTGTCAACTCAATCGATAAGATTTTCACTCGTAATTTTTTGTCTTTGTCAGTTTTTGTAGCGAATGAAAGTTTGATAAGTCGCCTTCGTTTGGTCGTAGTTTAGTTTCTGTGAATTTTACAATTCCTTGTAACTTGAAAGAAATTACAAAGTGAAATAATTGTTTTTGTTCGTTTACTCCATCAACGATAGCAATTTGAGTTTGGAATTTTGATATAACAGAATTTTTGTCAATTTTCTGAATTTGCCGCAATTCTGTTCGGTCTTCGTCTTTTACTTTTTTTGTGTAACTCTTTGCTCTTAGAAAATCTCCAATCTGTAGTTCACTTTTGATTTGAGGGAAAAAGACTTCTTTGCTATCTGTTGTAATTGCGTGAATGATGTTTTTTTCTTTGTTGATGTAATCAACAATAGCAAAAGTATCTTCCAAAATCTCCCACTGTTTTTTTTCTGACTTTTCCACAATAAGTGGAATATACTTGTTTTCTGTAACTACAGTATTTCCATGCCAAGCGAATTTTGCTTCAACTTCTTTTTTTATTACTTGTTTGTGAAGTTTGAATTTAAAAATCTGTCCTAATTCCGATTGTCTTAAAACTTCAAAACGATTTTTACCGATTGCAAATTCTATTGTTTTACCGTCAGTAAAAGTCAAACGTTCTTTTCCTTTATCGTCCTTCCATTTATCCGCTAAAACCACTTCCGTCCAATTAAAATCAGCATAAGCAAAGTTTTCAGCAAAAGGAATGTATTTTTTGAATAGTTCCTGATTGTCTTTTAAGCCTCGTTTAACTGAACTCGCTTTTTTGTATAATTCATCGAATACTGATGACAATTTCCATCCTTTTATTTCCCGATGGTTCTTGTATGCTTCAAGTTCTATAAGTGCATTTTCTAACAGATTTTCATCAATCAAAACCTTTGCTAAATTCAAATGAATATCGCCTAAGAAATCTTCGTTTTTTCTAAACTCAATGCTTTTGACAACATTCCTATTTTTAAAGAATTATCGGAAATAATACAATCTGAAAACTCTTGCCACACATAATGTTTGTCTCCAAGTTCCAAAACAAGTTGTTTATATATTTTGATTGCTAATTCTAATTCGTTGTTTTTGAAATGTAGCAAGGCTTGCTCTCGCAACAGCCATTCATCATCAGGAAATAACTTGATTGCTTTTTCATAAGAATGAATAAGCCAAGACAAATTTTGTTCAGATGTTTGAGTTTTCAGAATTTCAAAAGCCTTTTTTATTGCTTTTGTTGCTAATGGCTTGTATGTATTTTCGTCCTTCTTGGTTTCTTTCCAATCATCATTTCTTAAATTTTCAGGATTCCAATTTTTGAAGAAATTCAGGAAACGCCATTCATCATTTTCTTTCATAAACCTTTCAGCAAGATTTAGAATTTCGGAATGCCATTTTGATTGTCCGTGTTTTGAATAATTGGCGTTGTATTGTTCAAATAAATTCCACAAGTCGGAAAATTTGTTTTCCTTATGAGCATTGAAAATATTCCAAAAAATGGTTTCTCTAAAAAAGTCTAAAACTGTTTCTTTGCTAAGGTCAATTTTGCTTAAAAATTCTTCAATGTTTGTTTCGGTGTTTGAATTTACGAACTCTCTGCAAATGCGTGATATAAGCGAAGGAATATCTTTTCCGTCTTTATATCCATCGTGCAAATCTTCGTAACGAAGATTGTCAGGATTCCACAAAAGGAAAAAGTTATAAAACTTAAAGTCACTGTGTGTTTTTGAATAGTTTAAAGAAAAATTCAAAATCATAGAATGAAGCATTGACGGTCTTTCATTCTTTAAGTTCATATAATCTCTCAAAAACGTTCGCACATCAACAGATGAAAGGCTGTTTTCTTCGGCTTTAATGTATCTGTAAATTATCCAACCATAAGCCTCGTGATGTAATTCTGTAAGTCTGTTTTGAGAAATAAGGTTTTTGAAAATCGTTAATGCTTCTTGTTGTTTTCCATTTTTGCTTAATTCTTCTGCCTTTTGAACTTCCGAATAATTGGTATCAATCTTTGGGCGAAGAAAGTTTTTTTGATTTTCAATTATTTCGTCTTCGTAACCTTGAAAATCTATTGTGTTTAGTTCTTTAAAACAAACTCCTGCTTGATTTAAGTTTTTATCTGCTATGTAGTATTTACATAAATCTATCAGAACCCACGCAAATGCTTTTTGAATCCATTCATCTGAACTATCTTCTAAATATAATTGTCGTGAAATGTTTAAAGCATAGTTTAATTTATTCTGTTTTTCAACTCCTGATAAATCCTTTGCGTCATTTCGTAATTCAAAAACGGTTTTAGAGTCCATAATAAAATATTTTTCAACTTAATAATTCTATATGACCTAAATTATTTGCTAATTCCATTGCAGTTAAACCGTCTAAATTCTTTTTTGCAGTATCTATTCCTTTGTTTATTAGAAAATTAAAAACAATTTTGTCATTGTTCTTAACTGCATAATGTAATGCAGTCCAGCCGTTGACAGGATATGCAAAATTTAATGTCAAAAAATCAATTGAACTTTTTTGCAAAGCTTCTTCCATTTGTCGAAGATTTCCTGTTTCTGCTCCTTTCATAAATAAAAGGTTTATTTCTCTTAGAATATTCAAATTTTCTCTTGCTTCACAATATTCATCATAGTCTTGTTGTCTTTGTTCTTTTGTCTTACCACCACACTGTTTCAATAATTGAACAATATCATTTGAAACAGTTAAATCAATTGCCTCAAAATTGTCTTGGTCGTAAAATGAAACTAATGCACCATTGTCAATAAAAAATTTCACAAGGTCATAATCATTTAGCGCAGCTGCAATTAACAGTCCTGTTGTTTCTCCAAACTCTTGTTCGTCAATATTGAGTCCTTGTGATAATAAATATTTGATTTGCTCAATTTGCTGAAATGCTGTTGCCTGTGAAATTGTTAGACCCAAAAGACCATTGTTTTTACAATATTCTATTACTTTTAAAAGTTCTGTAAAATTACCATACGGTGGAACTAAATCTGTTTTTCCATTTCTGATAACTGATATTGAAACCGCTTCCAAGCAAGGTCGGCAGGGTCTATGGTTGAAATAATATCTTTATTCTCGGTTACTGCCTTAAGAAAACTATTCCAGTCTTCGTTAAAAAAAATATCTTCAATGTTCTTCATTATATCATCTAATTATTTTTTTCTAATAAGATTTCATTTATTTCTTCGACCAAACCTGTTGTTCTTGACGGAATGATTTCCGTTTTTTTGAACTTAAATTTTCCGTCATACCAAAATTTGTAAGTCGCTGTAAAACCGTTCTTCTTTATTTCATAAATTTCGTGATATTGTTTGTGTTCAATTTTCGCAATTTGAAAATTGAAGGGTTCTAATTTTGCCTTTAAATTTTCGTAAAACTCTTTTTGAAACGCTTGTTCAAATTCAAATTCCGTTTCGGTTATTTCGGGTTCTGCAATAATGATTGTCTTGTTTTGAAGATTAACAAGTTTTGAATAAACACTTTCAATAAAATCCGTTGAATTTGTTGGCTTTTCTATTCTTGTGATTTTGTTTTGTCCATTGTAATGGATTTTAAAAATAGCAATTTCATTTCCTTGTGAAAAAGTATAATGTTCTAAATAATTTGTGTGACGAATGTCGCTGATGTTTACATTTTCATCCTTTAAACATTCGCTAATTGTAAGGTAAATATGTTTTACAAAATTCGTTTGATTTGAAAAATCAAACGGCAATTCTATTTCCGCAATTTCTGTGTTTAACGCTAGAATATCTTCTCTTGGTTTTATGTTTTCAATTTTTGGCGGTTGAATATTACTTGCAATGCTAAAATGCGGTTCGTCAAGAGTAAATAAATTTTCTTTTGCCCTAGTAATTCCTGTATAAAGCCAACGGAAATAGCTTGAATTGAAATATCCCATTGTTGTTTTGCAATTCAAAAATGTGTTAGTCCATTCTCCACCTTGTGCTTTGTGGCAAGTAACAGCATAGCCAAATTTTATTCGTAAAGAGTTAAAGTATTTATCACTTCGCAAAGCGTCTTTAAATTCTTTTGTCCCTGCTTTTAGTTTTGGATTTCGGATTTTAAAATCAATGTAAAGAGCTTTCAATTCATCTGAACTCAAATCTCTTTGATGTGAGTATAGTAAGTTTTCTATGATTTTACATTCAATGTCGTGTTTCTTAAAATCTTCGTCTGTAAATGTAATTGTAACGTTACGAAAAGTCAGCGGAACGCTGACTTCAATCGTTTCATTTCTTCTATTTTTACGTTTTAATTTGATTGTTCGGCTTTCACTTGTTGGCAATACTTCGTTTACAATTCCAAAATCCCCATTTAAAAGTTCCATTTGTGGATAATTGTAATTATTGCTAACTAAAATTATTTTGTCGCTTACTGTAATCGTGTTTTGGTTCGGAAAAAAATGATTTCTCACAAAATCGTTGTATTCCTTTACTGATGAGTTTGAATATGCTACGATTATTGTTTCTTCATCAATAGTATTATTACTGGCTTCAAGATACTTTGACAATAACTCTTCGTGTTTTGTGTTGTTGATGTCTTTGAAATTAGTTTCAATTTCAAGTTGATTGAAAATGTTTTCTTTTAATGATTGTCGTAGTTTGGTTGCATTGTGTAATATTCCGCTTTCTAATTTCTGCCTTACAACTTCTGTAAGTTCAAATTCACTTGAAACAAGATTGCAGTTTTCTTGCAAATATTTTCCGTCAAGTGCAGGAGAAAAATTCATATTGACAGGTGGTAACTGTGCATTATCACCGATAAATATTATTTTTTTATTATGGTCGTTATTATCAAAGTTGATATAGTTTATCAAGTCTTTGAGTAGGTAGCCCGAACCAAATCTGAAAAATTCGCCTTCCGAATATACATTTGAAAGCATTGATGCTTCGTCAATGATGTAGATTGTATTGGTCGGGTCTTCATTATGTTTAAGTTCGTAGTAAAATTTGAAAGTTTCAGTTCCGTCTTCGTCTTTTGTTTTGAACTCTTTTAAGTCTTTACTTGAATAAATCGTTTTATGAATAGTATAAGCCTTTCGTTTCGTCTTTTGCGAAATCACTTTTGCTGCTCGTCCTGTCGGTGCAGCGATTTTAAAACTTCTTTTGGTTTCTGTTAGAAAATCGGTAAGACCTTTCATCATAAAAGTTTTTCCTGTTCCCGCATAACCTTTCAATAGAAAACAAGTTGAGTTGTCAGAAAAGAATTTGTTCAACTCTTCAATAAGAGAACTTTGTCCTGATGTCAGCGTGTATTTTGAAAATGTTTCTTTTAAGGTCATTTCGGCTTACTATTTTTCGGTGCGGTTTGGGCAAAAGCAAATGTGCTGCAACTGTGTCGGCTTGTGGGCTGGGTTGTAGCTCTTTTGATTTTGCTGAAGCGTTGGCATTTTGTCTTTCATTTTCTGTTCATTTTCAGTCGGTCATGTCGTCTTTTAGGGTGTCTTGTCCTAAAATATGGCTACAAGTTAAACAATTTATTAAGCTGCATTTTCAAATACCATATTCGGCGTTTTATACCCTAAAGATATATGCAATCGCTTAGAATTGTAAATTTCGATTGCATTTTTTGCTGCGATGCTGGCAATTCTGGTGCTAAAGAAGCACTGGTCTAGGTAAAACTCATCCTTCAAAATGCCATTTACCCGCTCGGCAATAGCGTTTTCGTAGCAGTGGTTCTCCTCGGTCATGCTGATGCTGATTTGATGCCGCTTCAGCTGCTCCACATACTGGTTGCTGCAGTACTGTATCCCCCTATCGGAGTGGTGTACCAACCCGGCTGCTGGGCGGGCTGTCCGCAGAGCTCGTTTTAAGGCTCGCAAACAGCCCGCCAGCTCCAGCGAGTCGCTCAGGTCGTAGCCCACGATCTTACGGGAGTACATATCCGTAACAAGCGCCAGGTAGCAAAACCCCTTCACGGTGCGGATGTAGGTAATGTCGGACACCCAGACCTGGTTGCAAGCGGTAACCGCCATGCCCTTGACCAGGTTCTTGTACTTGTGGAAACGGTGGTAGGAATCGGTGGTTTTGCACGAAGCCCTCTTGCGCCTGACAAGCAAATCGTGCGTCCTGAGTATGCCAAACAGCTTGTCACGCCCCACTTTTAACCCGGAGGCTGCAAAGGAGGAGCGCAAGGTTCTGTGGAGCTTTCGGGTTCCTACACGGGGCTGCCCTATCCGCTCTGCCTTGACCAGCTCAAGCACCTGCGAGGCAACAGCGGCTTTCTGCTGCTTCCGCTTCTTCAGCTTGTAGCCAGCATCCCGGTGCAGCCCGTAGCATTGGCAGGCTTGCTCCATGCTGGCCTGCCCCGTGTGCCTTATCTTTTCCACGGTTTTCAACAAGCTTAGATGCTTAAGTTTTTTTTTAGCTCTTCTACGCTCTTGCAGCCCAGCTTTTCTGCCGCAACTTCCAGGTAGGAGTCTAAAACCAACCTGTCCAAGTCCTTTTTAATCAACAGCTCCTTGAGCTGCTTGATCTCCTTCTGTAGGGCTTTAAGCCGTGTCGTTTCGTCTTGGGTTTCCACGATTACTCTGGTGTTCATTAAATCTTTCCGATCGTACTTCTTTATCCATTCATTAATGGTAGTGCGGTTAATTCCGTAAATTTCACCAAGCTTTTTCTTGGAGTAATTTCCAGTGCTAAGTTCGGCTAAAATTTTGAGCTTAAAACCCTCGCTGTACCTTCGAACAAATCCATCATTCTTATACATAATTGCTACGTGTTGTGTAGCCATATTTTAGGACTCGTCAGGGTTGCACACAACGGTTGATGGTATGGTGTCGTGCGGGATTACGAGGCGATTTCCTATCAGTTTACACCGACCTTTTTTACGAGTCACAAACGCTCGAAAACCTCTGAAACCCTCATGCACTATACCATGTGTTGTGCGCTGAGCTTTTTTGTCTTCCATAATCCGTATATAATAAATCCAATTCCTACTAAAATGTATGGTAGGCTTAGAAGTTGTCCCATATTAAATATCATTCCATCTTCAAATCCTACTTGGTCTTCCTTTAAAAACTCTATAACAAACCTTGCTATAAAAAATAAAACAGTTGCAAGTCCAAATAAAATTCCGTTTCTAAATCTATCTCTCATTTTCAAATAGAGAACCAACATAATACCGAGAATTATAAAATAAGAAAACGCCTCATATAATTGTGCTGGATGTCTTGGTATATTGTCAACTCGTTCAAAAATCACACCCCATGGTTGTGATGTAGGCATCCCAATAATCTCAGAGTTCATAAAGTTTCCAAGTCTAATGAAACCCAAACTTATTCCAACAACTACAGCAATCAAATCAAGGGTGTCAATCATAGAATGTTTAGTCTTTCGTGAATAGAAATATAAACCAATCAATAATCCCAGCACTCCACCATGACTTGCCAGGCCTTGGTAACCAGTAAACTTAATTCCACCTTCGGGAGGAAATGTCACTGGTAAAATCATTTCTAGCGGATGTGATAAATAGTAGGAAGGCTCATAAAATAAACAGTGTCCAAGCCGTGCCCCTGCAATTATTCCAATCATGCCGTAGATTGTTAATTTCTCCAAGTTTTTTGATGGAATATTTTCTTTCCTAAAAATCCAACCCAACATGTAGATAGCTATAATCAATCCACTTACGAAGAGTAATCCATAATATCTAATCGAAATCCCAAAGATATTTACAATCTCAGGGTCAGGGTTCCAGTGAATATAGTTTATAATCATAGTTTATTTTTCATTGTTAGCACGGTCTCTCCAGCTTGTCTTGTCCTAAAATATGGCTACAAGTTAAACAATTTATTAAGCTGCACTTTCAAATACCATATTCGGCGTTTTATACCCTAAAGATATATGCAATCGCTTAGAATTGTAAATTTCGATTGCATTTTTTGCTGCGATGCTGGCAATTCTGGTGCTAAAGAAGCACTGGTCTAGGTAAAACTCATCCTTCAAAATGCCATTTACCCGCTCGGCAATAGCGTTTTCGTAGCAGTGGTTCTCCTCGGTCATGCTGATGCTGATTTGATGCCGCTTCAGCTGCTCCACATACTGGTTGCTGCAGTACTGTATCCCTCTATCTGAGTGGTGTACCAACCCGGCTGCTGGGCGGGCTGTCCGCAGAGCTCGTTTTAAGGCTCGCAAACAGCCCGCCAGCTCCAGCGAGTCGCTGAGGTCGTAGCCCACGATCTTACGGGAGTACATATCCGTAACAAGCGCCAGGTAGCAAAACCCCTTCACGGTGCGGATGTAGGTAATGTCGGACACCCAGACCTGGTTGCAAGCGGTAACCGCCATGCCCTTGACCAGGTTCTTGTACTTGTGGAAACGGTGGTAGGAATCGGTGGTTTTGCACGAAGCCCTCTTGCGCCTGACAAGCAAATCGTGCGTCCTGAGTATGCCAAACAGCTTGTCACGCCCCACTTTTAACCCGGAGGCTGCAAAGGAGGAGCGCAAGGTTCTGTGGAGCTTTCGGGTTCCTACACGGGGCTGCCCTATCCGCTCTGCCTTGACCAGCTCAAGCACCTGCGAGGCAACAGCGGCTTTCTGCTGCTTCCGCTTCTTCAGCTTGTAGCAAGCATCCCGGTGCAGCCCGTAGCATTGGCAGGCTTGCTCCATGCTGGCCTGCCCCGTGTGCCTTATCTTTTCCACGGTTTTCAACAAGCTTAGATGCTTAAGTTTTTTTTTAGCTCTTCTACGCTCTTGCAGCCCAGCTTTTCTGCCGCAACTTCCAGGTAGGAGTCTAAAACCAACCTGTCCAAGTCCTTTTTAATCAACAGCTCCTTGAGCTGCTTGATCTCCTTCTGTAGGGGTTTAAGCCGTGTCGTTTCGTCTTGGGTTTCCACGATTACTCTGGTGTTCATTAAATCTTTCCGATCGTACTTCTTTATCCATTCATTAATGGTAGTGCGGTTAATTCCGTAAATTTCACCAAGCTTTTTCTTGGAGTAATTTCCAGTGCTAAGTTCGGCTAAAATTTTGAGCTTAAAACCCTCGCTGTACCTTCGAACAAATCCATCATTCTTATACATAATTGCTACGTGTTGTGTAGCCTTTTTTTAGGACTCGTCAGCTTTGCGCACAACGGTTACGTATATGAAACGTTTGGCACTTCGAAGCACTTTCCTGTCAAGTTACAAGCACTTTTGACACGGGTTGAAATGCTCGATAACGCACTGACTGCCAAATGTTTTATATACGATGTTGTGCGTTCGGCTTTTATTTTTTTCATCATCTTATTGTAAATTGGAGCTAAGTTACTAATTTTGCAGTCAATTATTTAGATTTTTTTCATTATGTATTACAGCAGACCTTGGACGACTATCTAAGTGATAGACAGTCCCAAATAAATTTCCCATAATCTTTTTGGCAAGACAAACAGTCTATGTTTTAGTGTGTCGTCATTTTTAATGAAGGCATTGCTTTGTCATAGTTGCTCTGTCAGGTAATACTGTCTTTCACATCACTACGATTTGAATTCAAGTATTCACCTGTAAGAAGTCATAATGAATAAAAATAGATTGCCTGTAAGATATACGGGTCAGCACTTTACAATTGACAAAGTGCTAATTGAAGATGCAATAAAACAATCAAGAATTAATCAAAACGATACGGTCTTAGATATTGGTGCAGGAAAAGGATTTCTAACTGTACATCTACTACAAAAAGCAAAATTAGTCATTGCGATTGAGAATGATTTTGAGTTAATAACGCATCTAAAACACAAATTTAAACAAACTCAAAACATTCAAGTTTTTGGATGTGATTTCAGAAATTATAAAATTCCTAATTTTTCGTTTAAGGTTGTTTCTAACATACCATTTGGTATAACATCAGAAATTTTAAAAATATTGATGTTTGAAAATATGGAAAGTTTTCAGGGCGGTTCAATTTTCCTGCAATTAGAACCTGCTAAAAAGTTATTTGCAGATAAAATCTTTAATCCTTACACTATCCTATATCATACATTTTATAGTTTGAAGATAGTTTACGAAATAAATCCTAATAGTTTTATCCCTCCTCCAACTGTTAAGTCTGCTTTTCTTAAAATTGAACGAAAACCTTTACATATTGATTTTAATCAGAAAGTCAAATATTTAAATTTTCTATCCTTTCTGTTACAAAAACCTAATTTACCTGTCAGAACGGCTTTAAAATTAATATTCAGAAAAAGTCAGGTTAATGAGATTTCCGAAAAATTTGGAATTAATTTGAACTTAAAAATCGTGAATCTATCTCCAAGTCAATGGGAAGATTGTTTTTTTGAAATGCTGAAAGTTGTTCCTGAAAAGTTCCACCCTTCATAATCAATTCTTTTATATTAAGGTGGTATTTCCATTATCGGGGTCTTGTCTTTTAAGCTGACGCACAACTCGTTTATAACCCCACCTTTAGTGGGGTTATCCCTACCAATTTGGGTGGATAACCACACCTTTTGGTGTGGTTTATTTTCTATCGAATGTATAACATATTTCACAGATATTCAACATAAGTCTCTTTTTTTCAAGATACTTATTCATCTATATGGTGTCTAATTTGGCTGTTTTTACTGCTCAAGTCCCTGTTCAATTCTTGAAAATGGCGTAGCTCTACCTCCTAAACCCCACCACGGTAATATCGTCCACCTGCGTATTGCTGCCCATCCAGCGGCTTAGGGCATCGTTTAGCAGGGCGTGCTGCTGCTCTATGGGCTCGTTGGCAATGGTGGCCAGCAGCTGCTTTAAGTTCTTCGACATATACTTTCGGCCGCTATCTCCGCCGGTTTGGTCGGCAAAGCCATCGGAGTAGAGGTAAATGGTGTCGCTTTGGGCAAGTGCCACGGTGTGGTTGGTGAAGCGGGCCTCCTCGCGGGGGTGTATGCCAATGGGCATCCGGTCGGCCTTCACCTCGAGTATCTCGCCGTTGCGGATAACTACCAGCGAGTTGTAGGCCCCGGCGTAGTGGAGCTCCTCGGCTCCCTCCTTTATGGTAACAAGGGCTATGTCCATACCGTCGCGGGCGGTAACCTCCCGCTCGTTCTGCCGTAGGGCCAGCTTTACGCGGGTGCGGAGCTCGTTGAGCACCTCGGCGGGTGAGCAGTGGCACGCTTGTCCCACAATTTCGTTGAGCAGCGTAATGCCCAGCAGGCTCATAAAGGCGCCGGGTACGCCATGGCCGGTGCAATCGGCCACGGCAAGATAGGTGGTTTGGTCCACCGTTTTGCACCAGTAAAAGTCGCCGCTCACAATATCCTTGGGGTGGAAAAACACAAAGTGGGAGGGAATCTGCTCCTTCAGCAGCTGCGCCGATGGGAGAAGGGCAAGCTGTATCTGGCGGGCGTAGTTTATGCTATCCACAATGTCCTTGTTCTGCTTGGCAATCTGGTCGCGCTGGAAGGTAACGGTGTCGCGCTGCGCTTCAATCTCCTCCTTTTGGGCGTTCACCTCCTCGTGCAGCTCCTTGAGCTTGGCGTAGCTCTCGGCCAGCTCCCGGTTCTTCTCCTCAATCTGGTGCTCGTAGCTTTGCCCAATGCGCCGCGCAATAAAGGAGGCGGCAAAGGCGAGTATGAGGCCAAGGATAAGCGAACCCCATATGTAGTTGCGCCGAATCATGGCCAGCTCGTTTCGCATCAGGTTAATGTTCTGGTGGGCGGCAATGCGCCACGGTGTTCCCTTAACCCGCTCCAGGTAGGCAATGTCGGTGCGCATCTTCCCCTGGGTGAATATTCCGGCAATGGGACCCGGCGTTTTCATCTCCACGGCGGCAGCCACGTTTTTTCGGTTATCAATGTCGAAGGTGAAGTCGGCCGGAATCATGAGCCCCACCATTTTGGCGTCGGGGTGGCATACGAGCTTATCCTTTTGCGTATCGAACATGCAGAGAAAGCCGCGGTCGAACTCCGTTCCCTGAATGGTTTGCTGGAATCGCTTCTGCACGGTGTCCATGGGCATGCCGTTGGCCAGCTCGCTCTCCAGGAGCCGCGCCGTGCTCTGGGCCTGCCGCTTGTTTACGTCGAGCTGCAGGTTCACATACTTGTTCTCAATGTAGCGAAGGGAGATATTTATTCCGGTAAAACCGACAATAAACACCACGAATCCTACACCCAGAAAGGGTGTAGAGGTAGAGTAGGGTTTTGCGTTTCATAGGCCAGTATTTAGTACACCCAATATCCATCAAATATGGGAGAAACGCAACAGCGGCTGCTTTGTTAAGCTGCTTATGCTCTACACAATGCCAATTTGGTCGCGCAGGTAGCTTTTTGCCAGCAGGGTGGCCTTGGTGAGGTTCGAAATGCGGTAGCGCTGCTTGGCCACCTCGCGCGCGTTGGCCCTCTTTATCTTTTTAAAGAGCTGCAGGTAGTAGCGGTAGGCGAGGTAAACACCCAATCGGGCACCGGACTTCAGCGCCACAATTCCCTTGTAGGCCTCGTTGAAGTCGTGCTGAATATCCTTCTCGATGCGCTCCTTAGCCTCTTCGGTGAAGTTTGTGAAATCCACACCCGGGAAGTAGGTCCGGCCCAGCTGCTGGTAATCGGCCCTAATGTCGCGCAGGAAGTTCACCTTTTGAAAGGCCTCGCCCAGCTTACGGGCAGGATATTTAAGCGATTCGTAGCCATCGGCATCGTCGCTGTAGAAAACCTTCAGGCACATCAGCCCAACCACCTCAGCCGATCCGTATATGTAGTCGCTTATTTCATTGCTATTGTAATCCTTCTTTTGCAGGTCGGTTTCCATGGAGTTTAGAAATGCGTCAATCAGCTCCCGGTCGATGCCACAGCGGTTAGCCACCAGCTGAAAGCTTTGTAGTATGGGGTTGGTGCTTATACCTTCGTTCAGCGCACGGTAGGTCTCCTCCCTAAAGCGATAGAAGAGGTTGGATTGGTTGTAATCAAGAAAGCTGTCCACAATTTCGTCGGCAAGGCGCACAAAGCCATAGATGGCGTAAATATCGTCACGATACTTTGGTGCAACCATCCGCACTCCTAGGGAAAATGAGGTGCTGTAGGCTCTGGTGGTTACCTTGCTCATTTTGAGGCAAGTTTTATCGTACAGTTCCATATCGTTCAACAATTTGTTCGGTTACAAGCTTCGAGGAGATTACGGCCATGGGTAGTCCAGTACCGGGAACGGTGCTGCTTCCAACGTAAAATACGTTGTTAAACTTCTCGTCGGTGTTGCGTGGACGAAAGGCACCAATTTGGTTGAGGTCGTGGGCCAATCCAAGGCCGCTTCCTTGGTACAGATTAAACATGTTTTGCCAATCGGTGGGGTCCAGAATGGTTTTGGTTACCATGTGCTTCTGAATATCAAAGTCTACCCTCAGGGAGAGGTCGTTTAGGATATCGTTGGCCAGCTGGTCGCGATCGCTCCAGTCGGGCTTGTAGCGTAGGTCGGGCACGGGACATAGAATAAAGAGGTTCTCGTGTCCTTCGGGAGCGGTGTTGGGGTTGCTCTTGCTGCTGGCGTTCACGTAGTAGTATGGCTTATTTAGGCTGATGGAGTTCTTGAACACCTTTCCGGCATACTCCTCAAAATTGTTGCGCAGGTAGTAGTTGTGGTGGGCCATATTTTCAATCTTGCCCTTCACGCCAACGTACATGGTAAAGGGGGCCAACGTCCACTTTTGCTTATCGAGCTTCTGCGTCGAAAACTCCTTGCGACCAAAAACCTACCCCTGAAAAAGGCTGCGTCGCTGTTGATTACAAAGAGGTCGGCCTCCCAGCGTTTGCCGTGTTGGTCAACTAGTGCAGAGAGTTCTCCCTTCTCCTCCTCAAAACCAACAATCTCGGTGTGGTAGGTAATGTGTATGTTGAACTTTTCCAGCTCCTTGAGCAGGCCCACCACAATTTGATACATTCCACCCTCCACGTTGTGGTAGCCATCGTGCACCAGCTCGGTGTAGGTCAGCAGGCTATATATTGCTGGGGTATCGAAGGGCGTGGCTCCAAGAAAGAATGCCACCAACGAAAAAATTACCTTAACCTCATAGGATGAAAAATGGCGATTTAGCTCGCTCCACATACTCCGCAGCATCATGGGGGCATGCTTAATGGGAACGGTGGTGAGGGTGGCCAGAAAGTGCGGTAGCGACCTAAAATTCCTTCGGATAACCTTTGTCCTCGGTATCGTGAAACAGAGTGCCGGCCTTTTCCAGAAAGCGTGCCATTTTCCGCCTCAAAGTTGGGCTCAATGTCCTTGAACTCATTGGCCAACTTGGCTAAATCTTTATATATAAGGTAGTTTTTGTTGTTGCCAGCAAAATTTACGGAATAGAGAGGGTTCAGCTCAATAAACTTAAATGGCATCTCTATACCGCAGTAGTTTACAAATTCGGTAAACTCGTAACTCATGCTAAAAAAGGAGGGGAGCCATATCGAAGGTGAAGCCAATCCTTTCCAGCTGGTTTAGCCTTCCACCTGCCTGCTTATACTTTTCAACCATCTCTACCTGGTATCCATTCACGGCAAGTCGCAACGCGGTGGTAAGAGCTCCAAGACCTGTTCCAACAATTAATGCTTTTTTTTGCATCCTACTTTTATCTTTTAGTTTCTGTATATTAACCTGTTCGTGTTCCAATTACTATATTAACAAGATAAACGTTTATTGTTAATATTAATTGTTAAACAATTGTTACTGATTGAAGGTTCTATTTTCAAACCAATTTCCTAAATTTAGGAATTTCTATTTAGATAATAATATGATAGCCAAACGGATTGGGATTGTTGGAGGTGGTATTGCCGGTCTTGCTTCGGCCATACGTTTTGCGGTGGCGGGAAATACTGTGGAGGTTTTGAGCAGGGAGACGTGGTAGGGGGAAAACTTAACCAGCTATTAGGTAGCGGCTACCGATTCGATACCGGGCCATCGCTTTTTTACATTGCCCAATTTGGTTGATGAACTTTTTGAACTTGCAGGTAAGCGGAGGGAGGATTACTTTAACTATCACCAGCTTGATTTGGTAACTCGCTACTTTTATCCCGATGGTCTTGTCCTGAATGCATACTCCTCGGCTAAAAAATTGCCAAGGAGTGTAGTGATAAGGTTGGAGAGCCTTCAGAAAATATCATCAATTACCTGGAGTCATGCCGTGATTTGTATGAATCCACTGCCAATCTCTTTCTCTTTTCACCCTTTCCATCGAAGGAGGCTTTTAAGCGCCCTGAGGCAAAGCAGCTAGCAGCGCATCCCGGGAAGTTACGTGCCTTTACCACCATGCATAGGGTAAATCGAAAAAGTTTTAGCGACAAGCGGTTGGTGCAGCTGTTTGACAGGTATGCCACCTACAATGGTTCCAATCCATATCGGGCACCAGGTACACTAACCATGATTCCCCACCTGGAGCACAACATTGGTGCTTACTTTCCGGCAGGGGGAATGCGCCAAATTTCGGATGCGTTGGAGAGGTTGGCCCTCGATTTGGGTGTGACTTTCCACTTCTGCACACCAGTCGAAAAAATCTTGGTTGGCAGGAGTGGTGCTTATGGTTTAGTGGCTGGTGGCAAGGAGGTTAGGTTTGATGTGGTGGTTAACGATACCGATATCTTTTATGCTTACCCAAAACTGCTACCAAACATAACGTTACCTTGGATTTATAAGCGGCAGCAGCCCTCTACCTCGGCCATGATTTTCTATTGGGGAGGTAAAGGGTGTCCATCCTGAGTTGGATTTGCACAACATACTTTTTGCAGAGAACTACCGTAAGGAGTTTGGGGAGATGGAGCGGGGAAGAATCTCCTGTGACCCTACAGTGTACATATTCATTAGTTCTCGAATGGTAAACAGTGATGCACCAGATGGTTGTGAGAATTGGTTTACCATGATCAATGTTCCGCCCGATACCGGCCAGAGTTGGCCCCATTTGGTGGAGGAGAGCCGGGTAAACATTCAGGCTAAAATAAAGACCATGTTGGGCATCGATCTTACCGGGAAAATCGAGTTTGAAAGGGTGGTTGATCCTCCTACCATTGCACGGAATACCTCCTCGTTTGGAGGTGCACTTTACGGTATTAGCTCCAACGGCATGATGGCTGCCTTTAGTCGGCATCCCAACCACCGAAAGAGTATTCCGGGTCTCTATTTTGTTGGTGGTAGCGTGCATCCGGGTGGCGGAATCCCACTCTGCTTGGCCTCGGCAAAAATTGTGGATAAGATTGTCGCCAGTGAATAAAAGCTAAGTTTGTAATTAAAATAATTCAATCGATGGATTTGCGAGTTATGGTGGATGATCCAAAAATTTTGAAGAGCATAATAGTTACTCTCATCATAGGTCATTTGGTAGGTTTAGTTGGGATTCCAATGTGTTTGAAAAACCCAGAAGTTTTCTCAGTAAGCTGGGCTTTTTTGATAGGCAGCATATTGCTTTTGGCCCTGTTTCATCAAAAGTTCGAATGGAATCAGCTACTACCATCCATTGCAGTGGTTTTGCTTGGCTTTGGTGCCGAGGTATATGGCGTGAAAACGGGTAACCTCTTTGGCGACTACTACTATGGCAATTCGCTTGGTATTAAGGTTTTTGCTGTGCCACTCATTATTGGTCTAAACTGGCTGATGCTGACCTACATTACCAAGGTCATTGCTCAAAAGTTGGTCTCCTACAGGGCCATGCAGGTGGTGGTGGGTTCACTGCTCATGGTTGGCTACGACTTCTTGCTGGAGATTCCTGCCGAACGGCTCAACATGTGGCATTGGTTTGATGGAGCACCCGGCTATCAAAATTTTGTGGGATGGCTCTTGGTTGCGGCAGTTGCCCATCTTTTTTTTATTCATAAGGATGTAAAGTTTCAAAACCGATTGGCGCTCCCACTTTTTGTAATTCAGCTCTGCTTTTTTGGATTGTTATCGGCCATGTTTTTGTTTATTTAAGCAATTATTATGAACTGGATCAATATTTGAAAGTGCTATTGCTGGAATTTCAACATAATTATCGATGATAAAGGCTAACCATAGCAGATCGTATGAGTGGTTTTTTGGTAGATATATCAATTTTATCCTCAAGCGCCACTTTAGGAAGATAAACGTTACCGGACATGTGGAGCCGAAGGGGCGGCCGGTTTTGATGGTTGGTAACCATTTTAGCTGGTGGGATGGATTTTTTATCTACTACCTCAATCAACACCATTTTCATCGGAAGCTATACGTTATGATGCTGGAGGAGCAGCTCCGTCCGCGGATGTTTCTCTCGCGCATCGGTGCCTTCTCCATTCAGCCGGGGTCCAAGTCGGTGGTGGAGTCGCTGGCATACACCGTGGAGCAATGTAAGTATCCCGATAACTTGGTAGCACTCTTTCCGCAGGGGGAGATAGAGAGCGCCTACACCTCCCATTTCAGGTTTGAGAAGGGGTTGCGCTTTATTTTAAATAGGTCAGCTTCGCCGCTGCAGCTGGTTTTTGTGGCCGCTTTAGTCGACTACTACTCTCATCCAAAGCCATCGCTTACCCTGGCCATGGAGGAATACGTAGATTGGGGAACTCCCGAGATTGAAACGGTGGAGGAGGACTACAACGATTTTTTCCAACGGGCCGTTAAACGGCAGAATTCACTTTATCGCTAGCGCAATGGTCTACCTTGCTTGGTTTGCCTTCGGCCTCCTCGCCCTCCGTTCTGGGGTGGCAATTTTCAACTTCATTACGCAACCCTATCTTCCTGCAAGAGCAGAAGTTGATGAGCCAATGGTTTCCATTTTGATTCCAGTTCGAAATGAGGCTAACAATATTCCCCATCTCCTTAAAAGTTTGGCAGCGTTGAGCTATGCCAATTTAGAGGTGCTGGTTTACAACGATGACTCTACCGACGAAACCGCCGCAATAGTTTCAAATTTCAAACGCCCATTCCCGTTGAGGGTAATTGAGGGAACCACCTTACCTGCAGGATGGTTGGGAAAGAGCCATGCATGCCATTTCCTTGCTCTGGAAGCAATGGGCGATTATTTCCTCTTTTTAGACGCCGACGTAACGGTTGAACCTGACCTTATTCCAAAGCTGGTTACCTTCATGCGAAAGGAGAAATTGGCCCTCATTTCCATATTTCCTTATCAGCGCATGGATACCTTTGGCGAGAAGATGGTGGTGCCTGTGATGCATTGGATATTGGTCAGCTTTTTGCCCCTTTTATTGGTTCGGATCACCCGAAAAGTTTCGCTCTCGGCAGCCAATGGCCAGCTCATGTTTTTTGATGCAGCAACTTACAGGACGTGTCAGTGGCACCAGCAGGTAAAAAGCATTAGGGTGGAGGATATTGCCATTGCGCGGCTGGTAAAGGGAGCAAGGCTGAGAATGGCCACTCTGCTGAGTAGGGGTGAGGTTAACTGCAGAATGTATGGAAGTTATTCCGAAGCGGTGTCTGGGCTTTCTCGCAGTGTTTGCGCTTTTTTGGTGAGAGCCATTTGGCTATGTTGCTCTTTAGCCTCTTTTCCACCCTCGGCGTAGTAATCGTTTTTCTTTTTTTATCACCTATTTTTGGCTTTATCTACCTGCTTTTGGTGCTTGTTCTTCGAGTGATGGTCTCCTTTGCTGCTGAACAATCTGCTGTGTTTAACGTTTGTAGTATAGTTGTTCAACAATTTGCTTTTCTGCAAATGGTTGTAAAATCGTTAACCAGTAAAATTAGAGGAAAAACAGAATGGAAAGGAAGAAATTTATCGGCTTAGCGTTAGCGTACTTGTTGGCATTTTCATCAGCAACACTAGCATCACCCACCAATTCCGAATTAGCTAACTATCAATGTGCTATTTATTCCAGCTACGTTAATGGTAAGGTTAGCGATTGGGAACGGTTGCTTCCATCAATGAAGCAGACCTATGAGCAAACCAAGAGCGATGCCCTTCTTTTGGAGATAGCGCGCACCCACTATGGGTTGGTGGCGTTTTTGATTAACGAGGAAAAGGAGGATAAAGCCGAAGGCTATTTAAAGGAGGGCTTAGCGGAGGTGGAACAGCTACTAAACCGCAACCCATCCAATGCCGAAGCGTTGGCGCTGAAGGCCTCGTTCACCGCATTTCGTATTGCCATTAGTCCCTACATGGGACCCTTCATTGGCCCTCGCAGCTTGGAGTATATCGATGATGCCATGAAGATTGCCGGAGATAATCCCTATGTGCTCATCGACAAGGCCAACGCAAAGCAGTTCACCCCAGGAATATTTGGCGGTGATTACGATCAGGCTGTGGGTTTCTATAAAAAATCAATAGCTGCTTTCGAGCGGATGGACCCTTCGGCGTGCCGATGGGTTTACCTTAATGCGCTGGCCAACCTTGGCACCTGCTACGAAAAGATGGGGCAGTATGCCAATGCGGAGGCCACCTACCGTAAGGCGCTTGCCATAGCTCCCAACTTCGACTGGGTTAAGAATTTTCTGCTACCCAAGATGCAAAAAGAGGTTGGCAAATAGGTAGCGGAAATGAATTGAGTTAGGGTCGCATTCACAACCTCGATAAATCAGTCAACACTATTCAGCAATTTACAGATCTACCATAGCTCATTGTTTACATCTCATAGTTCATAACTCATAGTTCATAATTCATAATTCATTGCTCATAACTCATAGCTATACAAGCATTTCACGCTTTAATAATCTGTTATTTCAATAGCGGTTCGTTTCAAAACTAAACCCGATTTTTTCAATTTACTTTAAAATTTTCTCAGAGTTTAGCCATATACCGCTAAATTGCATTCAAAAAGTGCAATGGATTATTTACACACTAAACAGTTGATATACGGATGCATGGGGCTTGGTGGCGGTTGGAACAGCAACGCCGTTACTGCTGCCGATGAGCAGCAGGCAGAGGCAGCCATTGAAGCTGCGTTAAGCATTGGAATAACCATTTTCGACCACGCCGATATTTACACCAACGGGAAAGCCGAGGAGGTGTTTGGACGGGTATTGAAGCGCCGTCCCGAGCTGCGCTCAAAAATGGTGCTACAGTCAAAAACTGGCATTTGCAAGGGCTGTGCTCCCGATGGAACCAACATCTATAATTTAAGCCGTAGCTACATTATAGAACAGGTTGCGGTTATTCTGGAGCGTCTTTGCGCCGACCATCTCGATACCCTGCTGCTGCACCGACCCGATGTGCTGATGAGAGGGGAAGAGGTGGCCGAGGCCTTTGCCTACCTTAAGCAGCAGGGAATGGTAAACCGGTTTGGCGTAAGCAATATGAGCGTTAGCCAGGTAACCTACCTGCAGCATTTCTGGACTGAGCCGTTGGTGGCTAACCAGCTGCAGCTGAGCTTGGGACATACCCTTGTGCTCGATCAGGCCGTTTCTGTTAACACTCGTTTGGATGCTTTCGATGGTGGTATGGAGGGAATGCTGGAGTATGCCCAGCTGCATCATATAGCCATTCAGGCTTGGAGCGCGCTCGACAAGGGCATTTACACCTCTGTTTCGGCACAGCATACCTCAGCACAGCGCGCAGTAGCAGAGATGGTTGCACATCTTGCAGATAAGTATAACACCACATCTACGGCTATTGTGCTTGCCTGGCTCATGATGATTCCTGGGAATGTGCAACCCATAATTGGCACCACAAAGGTTGACCGTATTCTGGCTTGCACTTGGGCAACCACCACCCAGCTCACTCGGGAGGAGTGGTATGGCCTTTGGATTGCTGTACGTGGCCGGAAGTTACCATAAAATTTTGTGCTGAAGGTTTGTTCAATTAAAAAGTTCACTATCTTTGTTCGTGAAATTACGAACAACAAATGAGTAATAAGGAGATATTAACTACCGAACAGCAAAAGATGGCACGCTATGCCAAGGCTATGGGGCATCCCATTCGCATGTACGTGCTGGAGTTGCTATCGAAGCAAAATTGCTGCTATAGCGGCGATCTTTCGGAGGAGCTTCCCATTGTAAAGTCCACCCTTTCGCAACATTTAAAGGAGCTAAAGGATGCAGGACTAATTCAGGGGGAAATTGAAGCCCCACGAATTCGTTATTGTATTAATCGTGAAAATTGGAAAGAGGCGCAGGAATTGTTTAGGCATTTTTTGCAACTCTAATATTTTTTTAACTAAACAGTTCGTCGTTTTACGAACTACGAAAAACAAATAGAATTATGAACGTTAAGGTGTTAGGTACAGGTTGTGCCAAGTGTAAGGCGCTCGAGAAGGTTACCCTTGAAGCTATTGCCGAAATGGGTGTTAGCGCTGAGGTTGAAAAGGTTGAGGATATTCAGAAGATTATTGGCTACGGAGTGATGAGAACTCCCGCATTGGTTATCAACGAAAAGGTGGTGCTCAGTGGTCGATTGCCCTCGCTATCGGAGATAAAGGAGATTATTTCGAAGAATCAGTAAATAACCGTGGGCATTTGGAGTGCATTGGTGGCTTCCATTGATGAAGTAATTTCTGGACCATGCAAGAGCAGTTTTCTTTGTCTTGATTTTAATCCAATTCCAAAAATGAAAGCAACTAAAGTAATTCTATTTTTTGCTCTTATTGCCGCTGCTATTTCGAGCAATGGACAAAATGTAAGGACGGTGACACCTGCCAAAACACCGACTATTGAAGTATACTATTTTCACTTTACTGCTCGCTGTGCAACGTGCCTTGCCGTTGAAGCGCAGACAGAGGGAGACATCAATGCTCTTTACCCTGCATTGGTGAAAAATGGCACCATCACCTTTAAGTCCATCAATCTGGATGATGCTTCCAGCAAATCGTTGGCTGAAAAGCAGAAGGTTTCGGGACAAACCTTACTTTTTGTGGCCGGAGGTCAAAGGGTGGACCTTACCAACGAAGGATTTCTCTACGCGAAGTCGAATCCCGATAAGCTCAAGGAGATTATTAAGCAGAAGTTGGATGGCTTGCTGAAATAGATGGGCCGTCTAGTAATAAAACTTTCAAATTCGTTAATCTTCAAATTTCACCATAGTTCATGTCCGATATTTTAAATGGCATTCTGGATGGGAGTATGGCTCCTTGGCTATCGGCGCTGGTGCTTGGGTTGATGACGGCCATTAGCCCATGCCCGCTGGCAACCAACATTACCGCTGTGGGATACATTGGTAAGGATTTGGAGAGTCGAAACCGGGTGTTCCTCAATGGGGTGTTTTACACGCTAGGCCGGTCGATAACCTATACAGTTATTCCTCTTCTCATTTTTCTGGGTGCGAATCAGTTCCAATTCTCCGGTTTCTTTCAGCGGTATGGGGAGAAGTTTATTGGGCCAGTTCTCATCTTCATTGGGTTGCTGATGCTCGATGTTATTCATTTGTCGTTGAGGGGAACAGGGCGCTATGCCGAAAAGTTTCAGAATAGAACCGGTTGGCGTTATTGGGATTCGCTGCTTCTTGGGGTTGTTTTTGCCCTAGCTTTTTGTCCGTATAGCGGGGTGCTCTACTTTGGCATCTTGGTGCCCATGACCGTCACCAGTGCCTCAGGACTTTTCCTTCCTCTCATTTTTGCCGTAGCCACAGGTATTCCTGTAATCGTTTTTGCATGGATTCTCGCTTTTGCGGTTTCTGAGGTGGGAACGGTTTACCGGCGCATCAAAGCTTTTGAGCTCTGGTTTAGACGTGTAGTAGCCCTTCTGTTTCTGGTGGTAGGTGTTTACTACATTATGCATGCGTTCTGGGGTATTTGGTAATCATCGCCCCACATAAAATATTGATTTGAAATGAAAAAGAGTATTTGGGTTCCGGCCGCGCTGCTGCCGATTTGGTTTCTGGTCTACCACTATCTTCAACCTATGACCGATTGGCTCATCGATTCGGTGTTTGGGCTGGAGAAGGGAACACACCTGACTGAAACGCTTAGGTTTTTCATTTTCGAGTTGCCAAAGGTGCTGTTGCTGCTTACGCTCATCATCTTCTTTGTGGGCATTGTTCGTTCCTACTTTTCGGCAGAGCGAACGCGTAAAATTTTGGAGGGTAAGTCGGAGTTTACAGGAAATGTGCTGGCAGCCTTACTAGGTATTGTTACGCCATTTTGCTCCTGTTCGGCCATTCCGCTCTTTTTAGGTTTTGTGGAGTCGGGGGTACCACTGGGCGTAACTTTCTCGTTCCTAATTGCAGCCCCCATGATTAACGAGGTGGCGGTGGTGTTGCTGTTTGGCTTGTTTGGCTGGAAGGTAGCCTTGATATACGTGGTTACCGGATTGGTAATTGCCATTGCTGCCGGATGGACCATTGGCAAGCTAAAACTGGAGCGGTGGGTGCAGGATTGGGTTTTTCAAACCCATCTTGGAGAGATGAACGGGGAGGAGGAGGTAGATGGCTTAACTACTCGCATTCGGTTTGGTTACGACGCCGTTCGCGAAATTGTGGGTAAGGTTTGGATTTACGTTGCAATTGGCATAGGCGTTGGTGCGGCAGCGCATGGCTATGTGCCGGCCGATTTTATGGCTGCGCTCATGGGTAAGTCGGCGTGGTATAGCGTGCCGCTCTCCATACTCATTGGGGTACCGCTCTACTCCAATGCTGCCGGGATAATCCCCATTGTTTCGGTGCTGCTCGAAAAGGGTGCCTCCCTGGGAACCTCCTTAGCCTTTATGATGTCGGTTATTGCGCTCTCTCTACCGGAGATGATAATCCTACGGAAGGTGCTCAAGCTCCCATTTATTCTCACCTTTGCCGGAATTGTGGCCTTTGGCATAATGGTGGTGGGGTATCTATTTAACTTTATCTTCTGAGACAGTGACAAGTGACCAAGAAGTGACAAAGTTACAAGTCGGTGAGGCCGATTAATCGAGGTTATAAAAAGGTCGGAAGTCCGGAGTCCGAAGACCGAAGTTGTGCGGCTGCTATCTAAAGCATTCGTTCCTCTGTGAAACTCAGTGAAACTCCCTGTGTAGCTCTGTGAAACTAGAACCGATCCGTCAGTAGCTGAAGACCTCAGTGTTATCAACCGACCGAAGGGAGCTCGGCGAAGCCAACCGACCGAAGGGAGCTCGGCGAAGCCAACCGACCGAAGGGAGCTCGGCGAAGCCAACCGACCGAAGGGAGCTCGGCGAAGCCAACCGACCGAAGGGAGCTCGGCGAAGCCAAATCTCTCCACTCTAATCATCCATTCTGCTATTTTATGTTGACAATAGTGGTATACTTCACGATAAAATTCTAATTTTACTTTAGCAATGGTTGTTGGTTCGCCGCTTTATTGGTTAGCCAAATCTTTTCCATAAACCACTAAAAATGTTGATATGACTACTAAGCAGCAAACTTCAAAGGAATATTTTCAATCGATGAGAATGATCTACTATGCCTTGTTATTTGGGCTCTTCTCTTTTTGTTTAATTGTTTTGTTTTTATATCTAAACGATGGTATGCAACCGTTCGATGAATTTCTAAAAAATACATACTTAGGAGTCTTAGCGGTTCTTTCAATCGGTAGTTTTCTTTTCGGGAATGTAATTTTTAAAAGGAAGATACAAGCGACTAGTGGTAAAGTGAACTTATTTGAAAAGATGGCTGATTATCGTTCAGCAACCATTCTTAGGTATGCAATCATTGAGGGTCCTGCCTTTTTTGCAATCATTTTGTCATTCGTAACGGGTGATCTATTATTCCTTGGGATTGGAACATTAATCATCGCATATCTGTTTACCCTGAAACCAACAATGGAGAGGGCTATAAAAGATTTGGAGCTCAGCCACAAGGAACAGGACCTACTCAGCGATCCCAATGCAGTAATCGCCGAAATAATGGTTGGTAGATAAACCGTTGACACGGGTTCCATATTCCACCATCCATTTGTAACCCATGGTTTTAAACAATGGGCTATGTATGTTCTTGGAATGAATTTATGGTGAGAATTTTTTTGCCTCTACCTACGGTCATATTCCTTTTATTTCCTCTAACCACTCTGTTGCGGGATCTTCGCTTTGCTACGTCTTCTTTTCCTTGCCCTATCGTGGTTGCGGTGCATAGCAGGCAAATAAATTTTTATACCATCCCAGCGTGCACCGCGTGCTCTTGGGTTGTTCCCTTTCCGGGGGTTACCACCCCCGGCTACAAACATGCAACCTCTCCGAGGTTGGGTTGGAGCAAAAAATCTTTTGGCCCTACATAGGGTTGAATTGCATTCTTTGATGCATTAGAGACGCCGACCACATTAAATATCATTTCCATGACCCCATTCTGCCCTTTCCCTGCAAGGGGAAGGTATGTGTTAATATTATTACGGTGGTGAACATTCCTTTACCATGCCTAGTGAACGCCTTTACCTGTTAGGGGGAGGTTGGAAGGGGTCAGGCAATTGTGTAGCTAACACCCATTTACTGTTGCGGTGCAAGACAATTGCAGCACATTGAACAGCGATTGGCGTGCACCGTTTGCGCTTGGGGTAACCTCTGACCCATGGCTAAAGCTATGGGCTACGTATGTTCTTTGAATGATTTTTGGCTAAGAAATATTTCGTTCCTACTTACGGTCATTTTTTTTAATTCCTCTTACTTCTTTTAACCTATTTTAAGAAATCAATCAGCAACACTGTAATATAAAATTAGCCTACTTTTACGGCGCAAATTAATTCTCACTTTTTATGGACGATGGCCCTTTTAGTAGAAAGAATGCAGTAACAATCACGCATCAATAGGGGGCGAGTAACGGTTTGCCTCTCTTTTTGGTGCATTAATAGAGGCATTACCAATGATTAAAGTTGCAAAAAAAATTGGCTCCACCTTTTCCAACGCAGGTGGGGTAAATCAGGAGGCAATTGCACGGTTGCGGCAAGCAGCCCAACTTTCCATTTCACACATCTATGACTTTCTTAAGACTAACCCTGATGGTTTAACTGTCGAGGAGGTTGAGTTAAAGCAGGAGCAGTATGGGTTCAACGACGTGAGGCACGACAGGCCGCCGACGTGGGTACCGGCAGCTGCTCGATGCCTTTATAAATCCCTTTGTGGGCATTTTGGTGCTCATTGCCGTTGTTTCGTTCATTATTGATGTGTGGCTGGCTCCACCCGAGGAGAAGGAGTATAAAACGGTGGTGGTGGTCTCCATTATGGTGCTCATTAGCTCTATGCTCCGCTTTGTGCAGGAGTTTCAAGAGTAGTCGGGCTGCGGAACGTTTGAAGAGCATGGTAAAAACCACTGCAACGGTGTATCGTCAACCGCTGGGACGTCAGGAGATCGAAATAGGCGAGCTAGTTCCCGGTGACATCATATTCCTCTCCGCCGGCGATATGATTCCGGCCGATTGCCGCATTCTACAGTCGAAGGATCTCTTTATAAACCAGTCGGTGCTTACCGGTGAGGCCTTGCCGGTGGAAAAGTGCGATTCTCAGATGGATGTGACCAGTAAATTGGCTACATTGGAACTTACGAACCTTTGCTTCATGGGCACCAACGTGGAGAGCGGAACAGCCACGGCAATTGTCGTGAATATCGGAAATCTGACCTACTTTGGTCGTATTTCCAGCACCTTGTTCGGTAAGCGTGCCGAAACCAGCTTTGACAAGGGTATTAAGAAAATCAGCTGGCTGCTTATTCGCTTTATGGTGGTGATGGTGCCGCTCATCTTTCTTATCAACGGCTTGGTGAAGGGAAACTGGTTCGATGCGCTGCTTTTTGCCATTGCAGTGGCTGTGGGCTTAACGCCCGAAATGCTACCCATGATTGTTACGGCCAATCTGGCCAAGGGAGCCGTGAACATGAGCAAGCGAAAGGTGATTGTGAAACGCCTTAATGCCATTCAGAACCTAGGTGCCATGGACGTGCTCTGCACCGACAAAACCGGAACCCTTACCCTCGATAAAATTGTGCTGGAGCGCCACCTCAACGTGATGGGCTACGACGACCATGAGGTGCTGAAGTGGGCCTACCTCAACAGCTATCACCAAACAGGGCTCAAGAGCCTGCTCGATATGGCCATTCTGCAGCATGTGGAATTGAACGATACCATGGTGGAGGAGCGTTACGAAAAGCTGGATGAGATACCGTTCGACTTTATGCGGCGGCGTCTCTCCGTTATTTTGCGCCAGAACGATGGTAAGCACTTGTTAATTTGCAAGGGAGCAGTGGAGGAGATGCTGGACAAATGTAGCTTGGTGTATGACCCGGGTGACGATAATCAATTGCAGATTGCCTCCGACGAGGTGGTTCCTCTCGAAGATGAAATTCGGGATGGGGTTCTTCGTCAGGCCAAAAAGCTCAACGAGGATGGTATGCGGGTTCTCCTGATTGCGGTTAAGTTTTTTGATGACCGAGAGCTGAACTACTCGGTAGCCGATGAGCAGGACATGCTGCTTATTGGTCTCGTTGGGTTTCTTGATCCTGCTAAGCCTACTGCAAAGGAGGCTATTGAATCGCTACAGGAGCTTGGGGTTAGCGTAAAGGTGCTCACCGGCGACAACGAGGTTGTAACAGGTAAAGTTTGCCGTGAGGTGGGTATTCCCGTCAATACTATCATGCTGGGTAGCGAGCTGGAGCAGCTCACCGATAGCGCTCTTCGGGAGCGAATCGATGGGATTAGCATATTTGCCAAGCTGAGTCCCGACCAAAAAATACGGGTGGTGCAGAACCTTCAGGCAATTGGGCATACCGTTGGCTTTATGGGCGATGGCATAAACGATGCCGGAGCACTCCGTGTGGCGGATGTTGGTATTTCGGTGGATACCGCCACCGACATCTCCAAGGAGAGTGCCGACATCATTCTGCTCGAAAAGGATCTTACCGTTCTTCGTAAAGGGATTGTATACGGCAGGCGTACCTTTGGCAATATTCTGAAGTATATTAAGATGACCGCCAGCAGCAACTTTGGTAACATGTTTAGCATGCTTGGCGCCAGCATCTTTCTACCATTCTTACCCATGCTGCCGGCCCAGCTGCTGTTGCAGAACCTGCTTTACGATATGTCCCAAATCGCCATACCGCTCGATACGGTCGACAAGGAGTACATCGATAGGCCAAGGAAGTGGGACACCTCCGGGATAACTCGGTTTATTTTATATATCGGGCCCATCAGCTCCATTTTCGACTACGCCACCTTTGCCCTGATGTTTTTCTTCTTCAAGGCCTCGTCACCCGAGCATCAAAGCCTTTTCCAGAGCGGATGGTTTGTGGAAGGGCTGCTCTCCCAGACGCTTATTGTGCATTTAATTCGCACCCGTAGGGTTCCCTTCTTCCAAAGCTGGGCCACCCCACCGGTAATTCTGCTTACGCTGCTCATTATGACCATTGGCATTGCAATTCCCATGATGCCTTGGGCAGGAGCAATGGGACTTCAGCCTCTTCCGCCACTTTACTTCCTCTTTCTTCTGATTATCTTGGTTTCGTATGCCTTGCTAACCCAGGTTGTTAAGGGGTGGTTTATAAGGAAATTTCACGACTTTTAGGAAAGTCGAAACGCAATAATTGTAAAAAAGGTTGGAGTATATTCCGGCCTTTTTTCTTTATGTTTGTTGACATTCTATATTGAACAAAACTTGACTTTTTTTACAACATTAAATAAACGTATTATACAATGAAGATTCTAATTCTTTGCACAGGAAATAGTTGCCGAAGCCAGATGGCACAAGGTTTTTTGCAATCGTTCGACAAGGATATTACCGTTTGTTCGGCCGGCACGGCAGCTAACGGCAATCTCAATCCACAAGCCGTTGCCGTAATGAAGGAGGTTGGTGTTGACATTAGCCACCATACCTCCGATCCGGTAGAAAAATATCTTAACGAGGAGTGGGACTATGTAATTACCGTTTGTGGGGGAGCCAACGAGAGCTGCCCTACATTTATTGGAAAGGTTAAGCATCGCTGGCACATTGGTTTCGACGACCCCTCGCACGCTGTTGGCTCGGAGGAGTTTATCTGGAGTGAGTTTCGACGGGTGAGGGACGAGATTCGCGAGGCATTCCTCTCCTTCTACCGCAGCCAAGTGCTTGGGATACATGAGTGTGGAAAGTAATTTGAAAATTGATTAATTTGAGGATTTGAAAATTGCTGCCAATGCAAAGTTGAAGATTATGAGAAACGACAAGGAGAATCTTATTGTTGAAAAGACTTTTCAATTTGCAATCAAGATAGTACAGTATTGTGAATTGCTTGAGGAGAATAAGAAATGTGTTGTTGCAAGGCAATTGTTACGTTCTGGAACTTCAATTGGAGCAAATGTAAGGGAAGCTCAAAACGCAGAGAGTAAGGCTGATTTTATCCATAAATTCAAGATAGCACTCAAGGAAGTGGAGGAGACAGAGTATTGGCTTTTGATTTGTAAAAATACTCCGTCCTATCCATTTAGTGAAGAGTTGTTGATGGAAGTAAACGCTATTTTAAAAATTCTTTCGAAAATAGTTAGCACATCAAAACGGACTTGATTGTTCTTGAAGTTGATGTTTGTAAAATATTAATATTCAAATTGTTAATTTTCAAATTTTCAAATTGTATATGCGAACTCGTCTAAAATTCCTCGATCGCTATCTCACGCTGTGGATATTTCTGGCCATGTTTGTTGGGGTGTTTGCCGGATGGGCTAGTCCTGCAATAGCACAATTCTGGAACAGCATGTCCAGCGGAACTACCAACATACCCATTGCCGTTGGGCTTATTGTGATGATGTATCCTCCCTTGGCTAAGGTAAGGTATGAGGAGCTGGGTGATGTTTTCCGGAATACAAAAATACTGAGCCTTTCGCTGGTGCAGAATTGGGTAGTGGGACCATTGCTGATGTTTGGCCTTGCTGTATTATTCTTCAAGCTCTTTCCGGGCGAGAATAACGCCAATTTACCCTACATGTATGGCATCATTCTCATTGGTCTGGCGCGCTGCATTGCCATGGTTATTGTGTGGAACGATTTGGCCCGCGGCGATACCCAGTATGCCGCTGGGCTGGTGGCCTTCAACTCCATTTTTCAGGTGCTCTTTTTTTCGGTGTATGCCTATCTCTTCATTGCCGTGCTGCCCGGGTGGTTTGGGCTACCGGTGAACGATGCGGTGGCGGCTATTACCATTGGCCAGATTGCAGAGAGCGTATTTATTTATCTTGGAATACCCTTTATTGCTGGATTTCTTACTCGGTTTATCCTTATCAGGGTGAAGAGCAAGGAGTGGTACCACACCAAGTTTGTGCCACGCATAACTCCGCTTACGCTTATTGCCCTGCTCTTTACCATAGTGGTGATGTTTTCGCTCAAGGGCGAGTATATAGTGCGGATTCCGCTTGATGTGCTTATCATCGCCATTCCTCTGCTGATTTACTTTCTGGTGATGTTTCTGACCTCATTTTTCATGAGCAAAAGGGTGGGGGCCACCTACGAGCAATCGGTAACGCTATCGTTCACCGCTGCCAGCAACAACTTCGAACTGGCTATTGCCGTTGCCATTGCCGTGTTTGGTATAAGTTCCGGTGAAGCATTTGCCGCCGTAATTGGACCGCTGGTGGAGGTTCCCGTGATGATTGGGCTGGTGAATGTGGCCTTTGGGTTTAAGCGGCGATATTTTGCCTAGGGCAGTACATTTACGAACGATTCTCTGTTTCTTTTCCCTTGGAGGGATTTAAAACCCCGTAGATATCTTCCGCCAATTATCGTTTCCTTCAATATAGATGAGGTGACTCTTGACCACCAATCCACTATTGCATTGTTGAAAGGGAATAGGCAAAATATTAAAAGAGTGATAATTCAAGTTGATTTGACTAGCATACTTAAAGATGTTGAGGTTGCTAATTTGGGTAATCAATAGTCTGAACCTTTTCTAAAAAAAACATCAAAGTCAATGCTTAGCGATTTCGATTTAACGAGGTTGTCGCTGGGGTTTGTGATCTAGGCTTATATTGTTTGCATTAGGATATTCCACTTCGCCATTTCTGAGTTGGCTATGCCGACCTGCCCTTCCATATGACGGAGTTCCCTTCGGTCGGCTCTTGTAACACAGAGGTTCACAATGTTTTCACTGGGTTACACAGGGTAACGGTTGTAGACTACACACAACATCTATCTTCCGATTTTTTCAACCCTATGTGATTGCAGTGCGTGTGAGGTTTAGTGCCATGAAGACCAAACCAGCGTGCCTCACCCCTTCAACGAATCACTCTATTCCCTAAACATTGCATCTCGCTAGATAATGTGTGAAACATGTAACTCTTTTATTGTATCATGTAACACTTGGCGGAATTAATAGCCTCACCTTTACATTTCATTTTATTCTAATCATTATGGCAAGAGGTAAAGAGGGAAAAGACAAGTTGAGGATGAAGGCTGCCATCAAAGGCATGAACGCCGCTATGAAAAGCATGAAGGCTGCCACCAAAAGTATAAGGATTGCCACCCAAAGTTTGGAGGAGAAAGGAACTTCGAAATCTGCCAAAAACACCACCGAAATTAAGGAAAACGTACTCTAAACAAGCGTCAGTCAGTTTTCATTTTCATAGCTGCTCATAGCTAAAATTATTGGCACGCTTGCCTTACCCGCTTTTTCCACCTGAGTATGCTTGGGACCTGAAAGAGAAGGTGAATAATGTGGTTTTTCCTACGGGTACAACCTTGTTTGGAAACACCTTATTTATTACGGGGCCGCAGATTCGTGAATTGCATGTACCACGGTGAAGCTGGATGAGTTAGTTGCTGAATTGTTAACTTATACTTCAAAGGATGAAAGATAATGGAAGTTTCAACGGGTTTGATGAGGATATTCTTGCTTTGCCTGAGCTGTCTGAGAGAAAAAGATCAACATATGCTGGGAGCCAGCCTAAACTAGGCATTCAAAGCTAAATCCGCCTAAAGTTAAGCAGCTGGCTGAAATCCTATTTATCACCTCGTATCCCCCCCGGAAGTGCGGCATTGCAACTTATTCGCAAGACTTGATTGCGGCGCTCAACAATAAGTTTAGCAACTCGCTATCCATACGAATTTGTGCCTTGGAATCGGGGAATGCGAGCTATCGCTATCCTTCAGAGGTTAAGCTTACCCTCGATACTTCCAACGCCGAGGCCTTTGGACAAACTGCCAAAGTAATCAATAAGGATCGGCACATTAAAATTGTGCTAGTTCAGCATGAGTTTGGCTTTTATAGTAAACAGGAGATACCATTTCTATATTTTTTGAAGGAGGTGTCAAAGCCAGTGGTCATTGTTTTTCATACCGTGCTGCCTTTTCCTGATGACGCGCTGCTGCACAAGGTTGTGAAAATTGCCGCTGAATGTGAGGCTATAGTTGTGATGACCCACAATTCGGCAGAAATACTTATGAACGATTACGGTGTTGCACCTCAAAAAATTGTGGTTATTGCCCATGGAACACACCTCGTTCCTCACTTAAGCGCAGACACCTTGAAGGCGAAGTATGGACTCAAAGGACGAAAGGTGCTCACAACCTTTGGTCTGCTTAGCTCAGGAAAAAGCATTGAAACAACCTTTGAGGCACTGCCAGCCATTATTAAGCAGAGCCCCGAGGTGATATTTCTGGTTATTGGGAAAACACATCCAGAGGTTGTAAAGGCCGAAGGTGAGAAGTATCGGCAAATGCTGGAAGCAAAAGTCAAGCAGGACTCCTTTCAGAAGCATGTTAAGTTTATAAACAGCTATTTAGCACTACCCGAATTACTCGAGTACCTTCAGCTTACCGATGTATATCTATTTACCACCAACGATCCTAATCAGGCAGTAAGCGGAACCTTTGTTTATGCCATGAGTTGCGCCTGTCCCATTATTTCTACGCCCATTCCTCATGCCAAGGAGATTTTAACCCCGGATACTGGAATAATATTCGATTTTCTTAATTCCAAGCAGCTGGCCGATGGGGTTATTCGGTTACTCGGTAACGAGCCATTGCGCAGAAGTATTAGCTCCAACACCTTGCAGAAGATAGTCTCTACAGCTTGGGAGAATTCTGCCGTAGCCCATGCCATGCTTTTCGAGCGAATTGCCAGTAGCAAGATTCTGTTACGTTATAACTTGCCGGCACTCAGCCTGAATCATATTAAAAATATGACCACCAATTTTGGTATTATCCAGTTTTCAAAGAACGATCAACCCGATATCAGCACAGGCTTTACCATCGATGATAACGCCAGAGCCATGGTGGCTACCTGTATGTACCATAAGCTTAGGGGTGATGAAAAAAGTGTTGCCGATATTCATAAATACCTGAACTTTATTAAGTATTGTCAGCAAACCGGGGGTAACTTTTTAAACTACCTTGATAGAGACGGTAACTTTACGGAGCAAAATTCTACCACCAACCTCGACGATGCCAATGGGCGAGCCATCTGGGCGCTAGGGTATTTAGTGTCGTGCAAGAATTCCCTTCCTATAGAGATTATTTCGGAGGCATCGGCCATTATGGAAAAGGCGTTGGAGCATATTGCTAACGTGCACTCTACAAGGGCAATGGCATTTACCATTAAGGGGCTTTACTACTACCAAACTGTGGTAAAATCTGCAAAAAATATCGATCTCATAGCTGCGTTTGCCAACCGGTTGGTGCAGATGTATAAGCACGAATCGAGTGCCGAGTGGACATGGTTTGAGGGATATCTTACCTATGCCAATAGCATACTGTCAGAGTCGCTGGTTTACGCATGGTTGTTGCTTCACGATGACGAGTATAAGGAGATCGCCATTTCATCGTTTAATTTTCTCCTATCTAAAACCTTTAATGAGAATGGGATTGAGGTTATCTCCAACAAAGGATGGCTTCTAAGGGGTCAGGAACCAGAACGTTATGGCGAGCAACCCATTGATGTGGCTTACACCATTATGACGCTGAGCAGATTCTACGACGTTTTTAAGGATAAACGCTACCGTCACAAAATGGAGACGGCCTTTAGCTGGTTTTTGGGTAATAACCGACTGCATCAAATCATTTATAACCCTTGTACTGGCGGCTGCTACGATGGTCTTGAGGAAACGCATGTGAACCTAAATCAAGGTGCTGAATCAACGGTAAGCTACCTTATGGCACGGCTAACCATGGAGAACTACCATTTACGAAAGCAAGACCTAGGGACGAACATCCTTTCTATTGCTTAATTTGAACTCAAACCATAACATAGCTGATCCAATGAAAACATTCAAGAGTGACTTGTCAAATAGTGAATGTCCGATTTCAGAGAGAGTATCGGGACGGATGTTAAGGTCATCGCTATTGGGCTTAGTTCAGAAGGATTATCCTCAGTTTACCGTCGAAAACTTTTTGTCGAGGAGCGAGCTGGATCATTACAGGGAGGCCTACATTGAGCACTTTCTCAAGAAACAGGTTGGCAAAATTTCCAAACTCGAAAAAAACGGTAATGACCCTCCTTAATGAAGAACACCACATTAACGGACAAGATAGATGCTGAGGAAAACGAGGCCATGACCTTTGGGCAAAGAATTGCCGACAAGGTTGCCATTTTTGGTGGGAGCTGGACCTTCATTATTTCGTTTGGACTATTTCTGCTGGTTTGGATCTCCATAAATATTTTGTGGCTTGCAAACAGGGCGTTCGACCCATACCCGTTCATTCTTTTAAACCTTATTTTGTCGAGTTTGGCTGCCATACAGGCACCCGTAATTATGATGAGCCAAAATAGGCAGGAGGAGAAGGACCGAGAGCGAGGGAAAAAGGATTACATGATTAACCTTAAGTCGGAGTTGGAAATTAGGATGCTGCATGAGAAGATTGACCATCTTATTGTCAACCAGCAGCAGGACATTTTGGAGGTGCATAAAGTGCAGATCGAGATGATGAACGATATCCTTAAGCGCATTGGCAATGGATAAATGGCCAGTGCAACACAGGGATAGTAGCTTAACTTAATGTTTATGCATAGCGCTTTACTGGTTTCTTTAATTTTTCTATAAACCATCAAAACTTCATTGTGATGAATAGTACAGAAGGATTTACTCGCAGGAGCATTGGAAAGATTAAGCAGCTCATTAGATCCCATCTAAAAAATGAAGATTTCTTTGGCCACCATAATCGTGTGGTAGAGCAGGATATCTTACTCCAAAAACTCAAAGAGCAGTTGACAGTTCTTCAACGTATTTCCGAATCTGTAAATGGTTTTTTTTTTTCAATTGATAAGGCTTTTAAGTATACCTCCTTTAGCAAAGCGCATGCCTCGGCAATGAAGCTACTGTATAACGCCAATATTGAGCTTGAGCATAGTATATTGGATTATGTAACAAAGGAAGATGATCGCGAAAGGATGATGCAAAACCTGTCAAGAGCCTTAAATGGGGAGCATTTAGTCGAAGAATCATTTACTGGAGAATTACAGCTAACCCGGACCTATTCAGAGCTAAGACACAAACCAATTTACGACGATAATCAACGGATAATTGGAGTTTCAGTGATGAATAAAGACATTACCAAACGCAGGCGTGCCGATGATAAGTTGCATGCCTCTGAACTTCGTTACCGACGCCTCTTTGAGGCGGCAAAGGATGGCATCTTAATTCTTGATGCCATTAGCGGAGAGATTGTTGATGTAAATCCGTTCATTACAAATATGCTCCAGTATAGTCACCATGAATTATTGGGAAAAGAGCTGTGGGAAATAGGTGCTTTCAAAAATATTGTTGCTTCAGTGGAGGGTTTTGTTAAATTGCAGGAAAAGGAATATATCCGCTTTGATGATATGCCGCTGGAGACAAAGGATGGAAAGTTAATAAGCGTTGAATTCATTAGTAATGTTTATCTGGCCGATAATAAGAAGGTTATTCAATGCAATATTCGTGATATTTCCGAGCGCAAGTTGGCTGAGGAGCAGCTGTTAAATGCCAAGAATAAAGCCGAAGAGAGTGACCGCTTAAAAACTGCTTTCCTGCACAATATTTCGCACGAAATTCGAACTCCCATGAACGCCATTGTGGGCTTTGCTAGGTTTCTTGATGACCCCGATTTGCTTCCCGATAAGCGTAAGCAGTATACCGATATAATTATACAAAGTAGCGAACAGCTGCTTTCTATCATCTCCGATATAGTTAGCATTGCATCCATTGAGGCAGGGCAGGAAAATATTTCGGAAAGTGAGGTTAATGTCAACTTAGTTGGCAAGTTTATTCAAGATCAATTCTGCCTTAAATCCGCTAACCCCAATATTACCCTTCGGTTCCAAGCTTCCCTAGCTGACGATAAAGCAACTATAGTAACCGATGAAACCAAATTTAAACAAATACTGACCAATCTTGTGGGCAATGCGCTTAAATTCACCCATCAAGGTCATGTGAATTTTGGATATACGGTAAATGAGAACGAGCTGGAATTTTATGTGGAAGATTCCGGAATAGGGATTTCTCCCGATATGCATGAGGAGATATTTAAGCGATTTCGTCAGGTTGAAATCGCCTCGGCCCGCACATACGGCGGTTCAGGGTTGGGGTTGTGCTTGTCAAAAGCATATGTGGAGATGCTTGGCGGTAAAATTTGGTTAGTCTCCGAGTTGGATAAAGGTAGCGTGTTCTATTTTACTCTTCCTTACATGCAGAAAAAGTTGAACAATTTATTTGACAATCATTCTGTTAATATCCAAAACATTGAGTCGAAAAAATGTTGAACATTTTTAATCGCCGAAAATGAGGATTCTAATTTTATGCTAATTGAAGATTTCTTTTCTGAACAGAAGATAACCATTATCTGCTTAACCAGCTCAAAAATTAATTTCATCTAAAAATTGGCTACCTACTGGAACTACTTATGTTCAACCTGATGTATTAGGCATGGTGAGCAGAATATTGTGCCTACGTGGTGGGCTTAAAACACGGTTGGAAAAAGGCACCGATGCTGATGGAAAACCGAATTTGGGCAGAGATCTACCTCAATCCCCAATGGCCATTCAGCAAGGAGTTTATCCCAACCAAATGGACCACAACCGCAAGCTGGTGGCCTTCCACAAGAGGGCTGTGCTGGAATGTATTTATTCTTATGGCCGATGAGGTGGCAGGCCTACGCACCCCTGATATGGATCCCGATTACATAAAATCGGAGGCAAAGTAGGAACACCGTTTGTCATTGAATAGGGGTAGATCCTGAGGGAGTAGCAAGGGATGCATGTAAATGCGGCAGCCCTTGTTACTTCGTTTTTCAGTAACCCCGTTCCAACCGTGCTTAGCTGTGGCTTCCTAGGCAAAAGGGAGTAGGGCACCAATAATGAAATAAGTTTACTTGGGAATAGCCAATTGATATGCGTTGTGTATGCTCTACCTAGTGTTATGCAGGTGAGCAGCCTATTGAGCTTGGCCGCATGAATATTAGCTGTATAAATTGCTAGGAAACCAATCTTGCCGATTAATTAATATATTTGTGTAAGTGATAGTTAGTCAAACATATAAACGAGTTATGTGTTAGCAAATAATACTCCGAAGTGTGTTCTTTGTAATGGAAAATTTGTAAATTTGCAATATGAAAACTGCAGTAAAGAATACGATAACGATTGATAATGAAATGGTGAGAGAAAACATCATTAAATCAATGATTGCATCTTTCAGAATTGAAAGCATTAACATATCAGAAACAACAGCGCACGAAATCTACGAGAAAGTAAAAAAAAGACTTAAAAAATAAGTTCTATTATTTCCTCCATTGGTTTATAATTCCTTCTTGCAATCATCTGAACTGCTGAAACGTATTTCTGAAAAACTTTGTCATCTATTAATTCAAAGTGTAACCCCTCGAAACCTTGTTTCCTGACCATCAAGTTAGCTAGCATTCTTGCAGTCCTGCCATTCCCCTCTCGAAACGGGTGAATAAAGAGAAACTCACCATGAACCTTTGCAATATCTTTGATTAGTAAATTATTATCACTGTATTTGTTTGGTAGCTTAGAAAGAATTTCCTTGTCAAAATCATTCATATTCTGAGGAATGAATTGAGCCGTTGGGAATAGAAAACCACCTTTAGACATGTTTACCGTACGATACTTTCCTGCGAAAGCATATAAATGACCTAATGCAAGTTTGTGGATTCGCTGAATGTATTTTGAACTAAACTTGGTTCGGGAAGACAATTCTGATGTTAGTGTCAGTTCTGCATATAGAAAGCCTTCGAATTCAGATTTATCAATATCCTCTCGACTAATCAAGTTTAATAGATTGGGCAATAACTCACCTTCATCAGGATTTGCAGTGTATTTATGCATAGACAACCTGTTAGATAACAAAAACGAAGATAGGGAAATGAAACGAAAGAATAAATTGCCAGCACATAACAGTAGCAAATGATATTGTGGTAAATATGCAGATATGCGAGTTTTTAGTACTTTAGTAAAAGTTTATCGTGAGACGAAATAACGGGTTCTTAACTTCCCAACAATTTCTTGCCACGGAAAGCGTTAGGCTTAATATCTTTAAAAACGACAAATATGGAATCTAAAAGTGTATTTTTATTTGTAAGTCTATTACCAATTTTATTCGGTGTTTTTATTTTGATTGCAGTTATTAAGAACTGGGGAAAGGATATGACACCTAGAAGATTGGTTTATAAAATAATTAGAGAAACAATAGGAGAAAAAGGGACTAGAATTTTTGGTGGATTAGCAGGAATTGGTTTGATACTTTATGGAGTATTTATATTTTCTACGATGTATTTGGGATATAATCCATTTTCCAAAAAGGATAAACAAACTGACAATATTAGTATTGAAAAGAAAACTGTTATTGATGCGAATACAACAACTTCATCGACACTTTATTTGACAATCCCAACCTTAGAGCAGAACGTTAAATTGGGTGGTGAATCCATACTAAAAGAATATGTAAAAGTAAGTTTTAGAAATAATCACATAACAAGTATTCCTGATATAGTATGGAAAATGAGGAATCTTGAAGAGATTGATTTAACTAATAATAAAATATCAAAGCTTTCTTTAGAAAATCTAAAAAATCTTAACAATTTAAAAGTTATAATCTTAACTGGCAATCCTATTGATAAGTCGGAAATTGATAGATTACGAAAAGAAATGAATATTGAAATAAAATACTAAGCCTAACAGGCAGTTACTTTCACTGGGGCTGATGATGCAGATACTAAAAAAATATTACTAATTTAGTTTCGGTTTAGCGGGTGATGACGCCGCTGGCTCTTAACTCCCAAGCAGCCCAAACCACCGACCGTTAGGTAGTAATCTGTTCCGTAATAAAAACGGCATTCCTTTGGGTGGCTGGTACATCTTTGGTAATGGTATGTTAGGAATGGGCAGGAGGGTTCTTCGATAAGCAAAATAGAATTATTCGGAATACGGTTTTTAACGAGAAAGTTGTAAGACGAAAGCATGCATTTCGTTGCTAACGAGCTGCAATATGTGAATTGTGTAACTCTTTTACTAAAGTATGTAACACTTTTTGGATTCATTTGGCTCACCTTTGGTAGGTGAAATATTTCACAATTAAAATGAATAAAATGAAGAAATTACTCTTTTTACTCGCTATCATGGGGCTATTTATGCAGGTTCAGGCACAAGAAGTAGTAACCATAGATGTTCCAACAGTAGTTAAAGATGCTTTTCAGAAGGCATATCCAACAATAAATGATGTAGCTTGGAGTATGGACGGAAACAGCTTTGTAGCGGAATACGATGTAAACAAGGTTGATATGTCAGTTACCTACACTGCGGAAGGAAAACTAATTGAAACCGAGATGGAAATTTCTGTTTCCTCTCTTCCTCAAGGAGTGATGGAGTATATATTGAAAAATTACAAGGAAGAAGAAGTTACAGAAACATTAAGAGTTACTGATGCAAAAGGCATCGTAACCTATAAAGTTGAAATAAGTAGTTTTGATTTAATCTTTGACTCAAAAGGCAACTTTATCAAATCAGTCAAAGCATAATGTTTGATCTTGATGACAAACAAGCCACATTCATAAAATAGAAGTCCCGAAACAAAAATTTTGGGACTCTCATTTTTAATTTTTTATCCAATAAAATCGATTCGAAGAATAATATCTTGCTAACATTTACCAGAACAGCCCCGTCCAAAAAATAGCTAAGCAACTATGTATAAAAATTGTGGCGTTGTACGCCGCTACAGCATTGGTTTTTCGTAAGAGATTCATGGCGCCATTTCCGCTTCAGCACGTTTCTTTACTGCACTAATTCCACACCTATTGGTTATTCTACTAAGCAGCCAAAGCGAACCTTTCGCTATTGCAGGCGTTAATATCCAACGCCATAGAAACTTGAAAAGGAGTTATCTAATTCGTATATTGCATCAATTAATAGGTGCATAAAGGGTCTATCTCTGTTGCGCATACTTGGCTCACCGCTCTTAACCATCTCATACTTATTCGAGGTAATATATGAAGCTTTACATCAAATACATGGTTAGCCTTCGATGCAAGTTGATGGTAAAGCAGGAGCTGGAGAAGCTGGGGCTACGCTTCGTGGTGGTCGATCTGGGAGTGGTTGAGATTTTGGAGGATATCACTCCAGAGCAGCGCGAGAAGCTGAGGGTTGGCCTTCTTAAAATGGGGCTGGAGCTGCTCGATGATACTCGAAGCATACTAATTGAGCGGATTAAGAACGTAGTTATCGAAATGATCCACTACGCCGACGAGCTCCCAAAAATTAAATACTCCGACTACATCAGCGAAAAGCTGGGCTACGACTACACCTACCTTTCTAACGTCTTCTCCGAGGTAAAGGGCATTACGCTGCAGCACTACATAATTCTGCATAGAATTGAAAAGGTAAAGGAGCTGCTGCTCTACGATGAGCTCAACCTCTCCGAAATTTCCTACCGGCTGCAGTACAGCAGCGTTGCCCACCTATCCAACCAGTTCAAGAAAATTACTGGACTTACCCCATCCTTCTTCAAGCAGCTCAAGGCGAAGCGCTCCAAAAATTTGGAGAACCTGTGAAAGATGTAACTCTTTCCCATAGTTGTGTAACTCTTTCAGCATGTTATAGGTACACCTTTGTATAGTCAAAATTGACTCACTAAAACTTGTAACATGAAAAAGGTAACTGTCAGCATAATGGTAGCTTTGATGCTTTTAGCAGTAGCTCCATTACCAGTGAATGCAGCTCCAAAAAACGCAACAACTTTGGTAGCAGAGCCTGCCGTTGCGAATACCGCAGAAAACGACGCGCTGCTCCTCCGGTTGAACGAGATTAAGAGCATGGATAAGTCAAACTTAAGCTCATCCGAAAAGAAGGGTCTTCGCAAGGAGGTAAAATCCATAAGAAGCGAACTCATGCGCAATGGTGGCGGGATATACATTTCTGGAGCCGGTGCAATCATCATTATCATTCTTCTTATTGTTTTACTGTAAGCAACTTCAATGCTTACCGTAAGAATTATTGATCACTCTTAAATCGTTTTATACAGACCGTATGAAGAAGGTTGGAATCATTGTTATGGTACTTGGCTTGGCCATTACCCTTATTACTGGGTTTAACTTTGTTACCAGAGAGAAGGTGGTGGACTTAGGCGACCTACAGGTATCAAAAAACAAGAATCATAGCATAGCGTGGTCACCCATTGCTGGAATTGTGGTAATGGCAGTTGGTGGAGGCATCTTTTATTTGGGTTGAAGAAGCGGTAGCTTCGTCACTCGCTTCATTGCCAGCTATAAATAAGCATTAAGAATTTAATCATTTTAATACATTGTTAATATGAAAAAAACATTTTTAGTATTGGTGGCACTTGCTTTTGTAGCAGCGGTGCCATTCTCTGGTTGTACCAATTCAGCACAAAAGGTTGATAATGCAAAGGATAATGTTACCCAAGCAAAGGAAGACCTGGATGAGGCAAACCAAGCGTACCTTGCCGAAGTTGAAGCTTTTAAAAAGGAGTCGGAAGCAAAAACGGTAACCTACGACCAGCAAATTGCCGAGCTAAAGGCAAAAGTTGCCAAGGTAACGGGTAAAACAAAAGTTGGCTATCAAAAGCAAATAGCCAAGCTGGAGAAAAAGAATACCGAGATGAAAAATATGTTGAAGGACTATAAGGAGGACGGAAAGGATAAGTGGGCATCATTCAAAACCGAGTTCAACCACGACATGGATGAGCTTGGACAGGCACTGAAAGATTTCACCGTTGACAACAAAAAGTAGTCACTTCACTTCACCTTCAAAAGGCTGGTTGCAGAATCAGCCTTTTATTTTTTGGGACCACAGTATCGGAATTATACGATAGCAATGTAAGCGACCTTGTTATTGTAGTAGAGCTAAATGCAAGAGTATTGCTAACAAAAGTTTGAAGGAAAGCAGAGATCTCCTGATTGGGGAAATTAAGGTTCATCTATACTTATCGAATTGAAAAAATTATGTGAATTTGTGCTTCTTGCGCTCCTTCTTTTTGGAGCAATTGGGAAAAACTATGCACAAAAGAATCGTGCCGATAGCATAATAGCAGATTATAAGGCAGTAAAAGCCACTGCCATTTCAACATTCAACATGTTTCGTGAGCCAAGCTACATAATGTTTGGTAGTGGGCTAGGTAACTTGGAACCTTTGGTATTTGAGGCCGACATTATTCCCTACTTCATGATAAGCCTGAACAAAAATGTTAGGTGGGGAATAGAGCTTTCGCCACGCATTCTCATGCGGATGTACGACAGCCACTCGCACCCGGTTCGCACACCCTCCTATATGCCTAGGGTGACCTTTTTTTACCAGTTCATCGATAGGGAGAAGGGGCATAGCGATTTGTTTGCCTACTTTTCACTGTTGCATCATTCAAACGGGCAGGATGGCAACTTTTACATGGCCGATGGCACAACTATTAATACGCTAAATGGCAGCTTTTCTACCAATTGGTTAGAGGGTGGTTTTTTTCTTTCGCGTCCCAATAGTCAGTTAATTTTTATTACTAACTATATTAAGTTTTATGTGGACTATAGCTATAATCAAGATGCGGAATTGAATCGCGTTTATGGCCGATTACGTTTTTTTGTTAACGTCAAGAGCACTGTAAAACTCTCAGATGTTTTTAAAATAATTGTGCCGAAGAAGGATAATAATCGGCACTACATTTTGATCAATCCATACGAATGGGATGGTTGGCTGGCGACCTGAATGATGCTAAAACGCTGGATGTAAAACGGTTGATTTTCAACTATATCGTTTCTTTTAAACCTGCATTTCTAAAGGATGGGGTAATTTTTGTGGATTACTACTACGGGCAGGACTACTACAATATTTATTTTGGCCGCCGACTCAATGTGGTTCGGATTGGCATAGCTTTAAAATCAAGCATTCTATTCTAATGTCTCGCTGGTTTTGCGGAACTGTTGAGCCCCCTTCTGTTTGGCAATAAAAGTTGGTTGCTGCATATTCCATTCGGTTGGTGAGCCTGTGCAACAACAGTTTCTTCCCCTTTAGAATCTGTGAATAATGTAACTAATAGCTGAAGTTGTGTAACACATTCCTGCTTGAATATGATGACCTTTGTTTTTTAGCTATGTACACTTAATAATGAAGAAATCATGGGAAATCTTTTGTATGCAGTTGCAGTCATTCTAATTGTCATTTGGGCAGTAGGTTACCTAGGTTATCATGCAGGCGGCATTATTCACCTTCTGCTGGTTATTGCTCTTATTGCAATATTGTTCAGACTTTTTCAAGGGAAAAGTGTTCTCTAAGTTGAGCACTATAAAATATTACAAACCTAATATCCTCAAATAACGAAGAAATCATGGGAAATCTTTTGTATGTAGTTGCAGTAATTCTAGTTATCCTTTGGGCGGTGGGTTACGTAGGTTTTCACGCAGGAGGCCTTATTCACATTCTGCTTGTTATTGCCCTTATTGCAGTGTTATTAAGATTAATTCAAGGGAGAAGGATTCTCTAAGTTTAGCATTAGCAAATGTTACAAACTAAATATCCACTAATAACAAATAAATCATGGGAAGTCTTTTGTATATAGTTGCAGTAATTCTAGTTATCCTTTGGGCAGTGGGCTATTTAGGTTTTCACGCAGGAGTCCTTATTCACATTTTGCTCGTTATTGCTCTTATAGCAGTATTGTTGAGATTGATTAGAGGATGAGGTGTCCTTTAATTTGAACAGCTAAAGATTTTTCAAACCAAAAAACCACGAATATGTCACACGAAAAAGAGGGAAAAGAGAAAACAGGTAAAAAGTCTGCACTCTTAAGTTTAAAGGAAAACGTGCTGCCAAGGCGGCCAAACGCGACGAAAAGGGAGGTAACGGTAAAATTACTGTCGCTAATCCCTTCGAAAAGAAGAAGTAATTGGCTGGATATCAGCCATACTTTTTGTAGTAACTGTTAATAACAAAAATCTCCCTTCTTTGCATCAATAGGGTCAAAGGAATACGAGGTTGAACGTTTCTGGGTTTAGATTTGTTTACTAGCTATTCCTCCACCTTTTGGTTATGGAGAGTAGCGAGGAGCTATCGAAAAAATGGTTCACGGGGACTTTAGATGACATTCATGCATTTTAACAAATCATAAAAAGGGGAAAATTACATGTCCTATCTGTATATCATTATTTTGGTTTTTCTATTATTCCTTTGGGGAATAAGAATAGTAAGGCCAACACAGCGCGGCTTAATCGAACGACTTGGGAAATACAATAAGTTTGCCAAACCAGGTTTTCATTGGATTATCCCCATAATAGATAAGCTGTTTTTGGTTAATGTTACCGAGCAAATGGTTGATGCTACACCACAGGAGATTATTACCAATGATAACCTGAACGCCAGTGTAGATGCTCAGGTTTACTTCAGGGTAAAGTCGGATGAGGAGAGCGTAAAGGTTCAACTTACAACGTGAATAATTACACATGGCAGATCGTAAATCTTGCCCGTACAACCCTGCGTAATATTATTGGCACCCTTACCCTTAAGTCGGCCAACAGCGAGCGTGGAAAAATTAATGCCGATCTCTACAAAACACTGCATATGGAAACGGAGAGCTGGGGCATTGAGATTGTGCGAACCGAGCTAAAGGAGATTGATCCACCACGAGATGTGCAGGAAACCATGAATAAGGTGGTGAAAGCCGAGAACGAAAAGATTGCAGCTATTGATTCCGCTACTGCTGCCGAGACGGTTGCCGATGGTATTAAACGTGCCAAAATTAAGGAGGCCGAAGGATATAAACAGTCGAAAATATTGCACGCTGAGGGAGAAGCCGAAGCCATTCGATTGGTAAACGAAGCTGCCGACAAATACTTCATTGGCAATGCTCAGCTTTTACGGAAGTTGGAAGCATTGGAAAATTCGCTCCAGTCTAATGCTAAGATAGTAATTCCTACTGGCACCGAATTGGTCAACATAATTGGGGAAATGGCTGGTATAGTACCAATCGACAGAAAACAGAAATAGGTGAGTTTTCTAAAACTAACTTCAAAGGGAGGATTATCATGAGCGCTAAGAGATTAAAAACGTCAAACAAAACATTGGTTTACGTTCTGGTGGTGGCAGTTATTGTATTATTAGTGCTGCTTTTTGGTGGTGCTGGATGGTTAAACGGGATGCACGGGCGTATGTCTATGGACTACGGTCATTGGAACTGGACTCAGATTCTAATTAGTCTTGGTGTCGGTTTCGTGCTGGGATGGTTCGTTTCTAAGAGGGTGTAAGGGTGCATACACGTTCTGAAATGTTGCTTAATATCAATAAACATTAACAGTATGACAACCGACACAAAATCAGTTGAGACCGCAGTTTCAAAATGGACTGGGGTGAAGCGAACAATGAGAAATGCGCTTCGATGGTTTGTTGCCATAACCATTATTTTGATTGGACTATTCATCTACTGGAAGTTCTTTTATACTTACAGCGATGGATACAGGGCAGGGTTGCTGCAGAAATTTTCGCACAAGGGAAATATTGTTAAAACCTACGAAGGGGAGATGATCCTCAGTAGCGTAGTCAGTAATGCGAATATTGCCATTGCCTCCGAGAAGTTCTTGTTCTCTGTTACCGACAAAAAGTTGGCCATGCAACTCGATACTATTCAAGGGCAAATGGTAATTGTGCACTATAACCAAAAAAACGGAGTTCTTTTTTGGCATGGCGATTCGGAATATCTGGTCGACAGTGTAAAGCGCAAATAGTTACTAGCATTTTGTTAGTAACTTATTTTTAAAATATACAACAACTATGGATACAACGAACAGGAAAAAAGTGCTGATTGCTCTCGATTTTGATCAAACGGCACAAAAGGTTGCTGAGGTTGGCTTTTCTTTAGGAAAGGCAATGAATGCTGAGGTTACACTTCTTCATGTAATACTGGAGCCAGTAAATTATACATCTACGGGACATGTAACGGTGATGGGGTTTGCCGGTTATCCTCAAACGGAAATGGGTATGTTGCAAACTGATGGCGAAAGTGCCCTTAAAAAGGTAGCCCAGCAATATCTTGATAAAGCTAGGCAGCACCTTGGGGACAGGAACATTCTGACCTTAGTAAAGGAGGGTGACTTTGGGGATTCAATTTTGAAGACGGCAGAGGAACTGCATGCTAATGTAATTGTATTGGGCTCGCATAGCCACAAATGGATGGAAAATGTGTTAATGGGGAGCGTTACGGAGAAGATTATGCAGCATACCACCATCCCGCTGTTCATAGTGCCAACACGAAAGAGATAGTGGTGTATAGGGCATTGAACCATTATTTTTTGCCGGCTGTTGTTGTGTAAATAGTGAGGAGCGGTGAAACAAAAAGCAGGAGAGTCCACGGCAGTATTTTGCCCTCCTATTTTATAAAGTAAATTTTCGATTCATGACTCACGACGATTTTAAAGTTAAAACGTTAGGTCCCGGAGAATTTAAATCGAAGCTGTCGCCATCTTCTCCAACCAATGAATTGTCGTTTGGTTTTGTTAAAAACGACGATAGGGTATTATTCAATACCACGCTCGACAGCTATAAGCAGGGGTCGGAAGTTGGGGAAACTCCTCTTTCGTTTGAAATGGCCGGACCGCACGAATATCTTTATTTTAATCCGGCCGATACAAAGGTTGCCATCGTTACGTGTGGTGGATTATGTCCTGGGGTAAACAACGTTATTCAAAGTGTTGTAAACCAGCTATACTATCGGTATCACGTAAACAAGATTGTGGGCATTCGTTACGGTTATGAAGGCTTTATTGCCAAGTATGACCATAAGGTGGTTGATATTACCCCACAAAGCATAGATAAAATTCATTTTTTTGGAGGAACAGTTCTTGGAACATCGCGAGGAGAGCAGGATGTAGTCCAAATTGTGGATACCTTAAGCGCATTAAATGCAAACATATTATTTTGCATTGGTGGCGATGGTACCCTTCGCGGGGCACATGCCATACACCAGGAGATACTGCGCCGGAACCTACCTATTTCTATCGCAGGAATTCCTAAGACCATCGACAACGACATCAGCTTTATCGATAAATCGTTTGGGTTCGAAACGGCATTTACTATTGCCAACGACATTATCCGCTTTGCCCATAACGAGGCCATTGGAGCATACAACGGGATTGCTATAGTAAAGCTCATGGGCCGCAATTCTGGGTTTATTGCTGCTCACGCGGCCCTTTCGGTGCATGAAGTTAACTTTGTGCTCATTCCCGAATTAACATTCAATATGAATGGGCCCAATGGCTTTTTGAATGTATTACGCCACCGGCTCGAAAATCGCCATCATGCCCTAATCGTGGTGGCCGAAGGGGCGGGTCAACACTTTTTCGATAGCACCACCTTAGAAAAGGATGCTTCGGGAAATATTCGGAATAAGGATATTGGCTTGTATTTGAAAGAAAAAATAACGGAGGAATTTGAAGCGAAAGGGTTCCCTTTTGTTCTTAAGTACATTGATCCAAGCTACATTATCCGCAGTGCACCTGCCAATGCTAACGACAGCAAATTTTGTGGGCTTCTTGCGCAAAATGCCGTTCATGCAGCAATGGCTGGCAAAACCGATTTTGTTGTTGGTCATTGGAATAGCCATTTTACTCTTCTCCCAATACCAATTTCCGTTTCCAAACGCAAGGAGATTGATGTAGAGGGTGAACTGTGGTGGAATGTTCTCGAAACCACAGGACAGCCGGGAAGCATGAAAAATAATTAGTGGACTTTCCATAGAAAGCCTTACCTGTGAATTATGCAAATTGTTTAATTAATTGTGTAACAGATGTGTTCTGGTTACATGGTATATTTGTTTTATTATTCAATTTATGTTTTCACTAAAAGTTAACTCTATGCAGGAAACCATTGTTGGATTTTGGAATGAACGGAAGGAGAAGCTCAAACAGAAATATCCAGCCATTTCCGACGACGATTTGTGCTTTAGTGAAGGTAAGGAAAAGGAGATGGTGGAATTGCTTGGCTATAAGCTTGGTAAATCGGAAGAAGAGGTAAGAGTCATAATAAACTCCTTAAAGTAGAGTGACTGGTAATTTTTACTATTGTTCACCGAAAATTGATAGCATAAGCTAATAATATTTTTCCAACTTAGGAAAAAAATGTTGGGGCGAAGCTGAAAAGCCATACGAGTAGGAAAAATTAATAAACAGACTAATGAAACGAATAGGAATTACAATTGTGTTGGCAATGTGCCTGTTTTCATATAGCAATGCACAGGATTACAACACAGGAATTGGGCTTCGGGCTGGCTATTCTAACGGGTTAACTGTTAAGCATTTTATCGATAGCAAGGTGGCCTTGGAGGGAATCCTCTCAAGCCGATGGAACGGTGTTGAGATAACCGGGCTTTACGAGATTCAAAATCGCGCTTTTAATACCAATCGGTTGGATTGGTTCATAGGATTTGGAGGCCACGTAGGCTTTTGGAATGGCGATCATACCAATTGGGGAGACAAAGGCGAGTCCTATACTGTTGTAGGTCTTGACGGAATTCTGGGACTCGAGTATAACTTCAGAGAGGTGCCTATTAATATTGGTATTGATTGGAAACCGGAGCTGAATTTTATTGGATATTCCGGTTTTTGGGGCGATAATGGTGCTATTTCAATACGTTACATATTTTAAGCACGTAATATCCTCTCACAGCACTATATATCATTAATTATGCTAGAAATTAGTGATAATCTCCAGAGAAGGTGCGTTTTTGCCCTCTCTGGTTTTTTTTGGATATAGCCATTTTCTGGCAGGTTGCAGGCCAAGCTATATTCGGCACCACTTCGCATTTTGACGGAATAATATTGTCGATGGCGGGTATTACCTTCCAAACCGGTGCATCAATGAATGGGAGAGCGTTGGCACAAACCGCCGTTGTCCTCGATGGCAATGCAATCACCGAACCTGCTCAATAGTGTACTCTTAATAAACGGGAGAAGCTATTTTAGGGGAGTTTTTTTCATTTATACAGCATTTTTTTCGCAGCCTCGCTATTTTTCATTACAGCTATTGCTACCAAAATCTTATCGGAGTGTGTGATTTATGTAACTCTTAGCAAGAGTTGTGTAACTATTTTGGTTAGTAACTGTCGCACCTTTGTATTCTAGGAAAACTATACACAAGCTGTACGAAGTTTTTCAGGATTGGATTACTACAAACCACCACTAAAAGGGAAACCATGAAGAAACAACATATTGCCAATGCCTTAAAGGTGCTTCTGGCTGGAATCAATTCCAAAAAGCATACACTTGCTGTTGCGCTGATGCTTGTTAGCGTGGTGGCAATGGCAGAATCTCCTCTGGCTTCACAGAAGGAGATAGGGATGTTTATTAACTCAACTACTTGTGTTGTGCTTGAGAATGGAACAGATCCTTACAATGCCTACATAAAGGATGCGGTGCAGAAGTATTGGAAATCTACTCCATACGAGTTTATCGATGCAACTGAGTTTGAGAACCGGAGGTTCGATTCAAAGTATTCGTTTCTAGTGCTGATGAAAAATGTTTTTGGGATTGATCCCGGTGGCGTTAGCTACAGCTACATCAGCCTAGTTCTGGGCGATAAATCAACGGACATGGCCAAAATGCCGGAGCTATGTAGCATTCCACTTTTATACTCCGACGACGGTTCATTGAACTACAGCTATGCCATTCCCGCAATTGTTAAGTTTATGCAGATACATGCAAAGAATCTCGAAAAGAAACGATTTTTTATCTCCTTGAGCGGGTTAAGCTACTATAATTCGTCGGGGTTTCAGGATAAGGAGCTTCTTATACTCAAGGATAACTTGGCACCCGATGCCAATACATCCGAGAAGATAAGCGCCGTTTACCCCAACTTTGTGAAGTTACTCACTGTTGCTGAAATGCAGAAAGCCATTGACGCAAATCCAAAGAATGCACTATTTCTCCTACACGTTGGGCCAAATAAGAATATGGGTGTAGGAAAATGCTTTGAGATGATTTTCGATGTGGAGGGGAATCTCTACTACTATAACTCCCGTAGGGTTACCAACGATGATCCTGATGGCTTTACGTTGATGGATTTTCGGCATATCAGGTAGTAAGGTACCTAAAATGCAATCTTTGTTAAAAATAAATAATTCATAGCCATGAGAATTCTATCCATTGGATTTATTGCATTTGCCTGCTGGTCTGCGTTCTCAACGTATGTCTATGTGTGCAAAATAAAGGGGCTTTGCAATGAGCAGCAAACAATTACTGCGTTAGCGGTGAGCCAGAACGATAGCATTGCAGCCCTCCCTGAAGCTCCAAAGCAAGCATTACTTCCGCAAGATTTGGTGGTCCACTTTGCTTTTGATAATTCTGAATTTGACGCGAACGAAGAAGCCAACAGCTACTTCGACGAATCAACAACTTATATGAAACAAGATTCAACGGCGAAGCTTAGCATAGTGGGCTATGCCGATGCCATTGGAACCGACGAGTATAACCAGGCTTTGGGTTATCGACGAGCCCAAACCATGCAACGATATTTCGAAGGCAAGGGCATGTCTGCCGACAGAATTAGCATTGAATCGCAGGGCGAAAATGAACCTATCGCCGATAATGTTACCATTTTAGGTAGAGCTAACAACAGGAGAGCTGCAGTAACTCTTAAAAAATAAAAATATGAGCGCATTTATCGTATTGCTAGTGCAAACAAGAGGTGAAGCGACCTTTATCATCTTAGCCTTATTGCTGGGAGCAGCAATCATTGGGTACGTAACGGCATGGCTTTACTTAAAGTCCATCTATAGGGCTGATTGCAAGGCACATAAATTACAAATGGAGGAGTTGAAAAACCAAAATATCCGACTTGCGACTGAGAACGGTAATCTGAAAAAGAGCATTAGCGAAAGCAAGGGTGAGTTGGTACAGCTTACAGAGAAGGTAAAAACGCTTAACATAAGCAATGCTAAAGAAGAAACTGAAAATGAGAACCTTACTAAAAAAAATGCCAATGCTGAACAGAAGCTGCAGGATCAAGATGAAGCTCTGTTTCAAATTGGAAAGCGTAAGCATTTGCTGGACTACAATAGTTTTGGAACCGCTACTTGGGAGGAAAAGGATAACCTTCAAATGATTAGCGGTATAGGGCCATTTATTGAAGAACGGCTGCACGCTGTTGATATTTTTTCGTTTCGGCAGATAAGTAAATTTAAGCCGCTGGATATTGAAAAAATGAACCTTGCTATTGAATACTTCGCTGGCAGGATTGAACGCGATGAATGGGTTTCGCAGGCAAAGGAACTTATGGAAGATGAAAAGGTAAGGGAGGAAGCACTGGAGCGCATAAGAGCTCGAAAAACCCGTATCTATTTTCAAAGGATTGGGATTGCCCACAAGGAAGAAGCCAACGACCTTACTTCCATTGTTGGGATAGGTGGTTGGATTGAGGCAAAACTTAACGCGTTGGATATTTTTGCCTTTCGGCAGATAGCAAATTTTAACGACGAGGATGTTGAGCTGGTTACCGAAGCCATTGAGTATTTTCCCGGACGAATTGAAAGGGATGATTGGATTGCTCAAGCGAAAGAGCTCGTGAAAATTGAAGGAAAAAAGGCCGCTCTTATTAATAAAATTAAGGAACAGAAAAATAAAATTTCCTATGCCAGAATTGGGTCTGCTCTTAAGCATCAAGCCAATAACTTAACTTTAATAAAAGGAATTAGCTTATGGATTGAGGAGAGGCTTAACCTGATTGACATTTATACCTTTGTCCAAATCGGTAGGCTAACGGCAGATGACGTTAAATCCATCTCTGAAGCCTTGGATATCTCTCCCGACCGAATCAAAAGGGATAATTGGATTGGGCAGGCACAGGAGCTAGCGAATGCTAAGGTTTCAACTTAAACGAGGTGAAATGTTGAGGAATAATGGACAACGTTGATGTAGATAAGTCAAAAACTTTTATCATAGTGGAAATCATTGAGTACGTTCCAAATTCGGTGGTTATTAAAACCATAATAAAGAAAACCACGGGCAAGGTAAGTGCCGCTTCGTTCGATTCGGGCGAAACACTCACCGATAGATCATCGCCTTTTGATAACTTTATTCAGATAATAGATGGAAGGGCGGAGGTTATTATTGATGGAACATCGAACCATCTCGATACGGGCCAGTCCATCATTATTCCGGCACATTCGTACAATACGATTGTGGCCAACGTGCGGTTTAAAATGATTTCTACAGTGATAAAGAGTGGGTACGACGAGGTGAGCTGAGGCAGCCTTACAAATTGAGTTGCAGGTCTATTTTCATGACTTGCTATTCCATGCTGTGCTTTTAAAGTTTATTGTCCATTGATTTTAACTAAGTAGTAGCACAAGAACATAGCATCAATGTGGGCTCGCCAACTCTGGCGGGCCCATCTCTTTTATACTTGTATGCTAAAGGTGGTGGGTGGCAATGCTGCTGCATCACGCCGCCAAGATACTCGGGCTTTCCTTTTTTGTATTCCTATTTTTCCTACATTTGGTGTAACGTGTGGCAAGAGCTACACTTTACATACCAATTGGAGCTGTATTGTAGGATTTTATCACATATATAAACGAGTTGGCGTTCATTTGAAAGAAAGTTAGAACCCAAAAATATTTCAAATTAAAATTAGAGGAGAATTAATTATGAATTTTAAAAAAGTCTTAATCAGTTTTGTTATCGGGTTTGCGATTACCTTAGTTGTTAGCAGTTTAGTGACCTATCTTTATAGTTTAGGCTTACACGAAACGGCAGAAATCGACTGGGAAACATCTTTCCGCTTAGCTATAATAATTGGGATAATAATTCCAGTTATTGAAGCAAGAACAAAAAGTGGTAAATCCGACGATAATTAGAAAGGAAATTAGAAAAACGAAACGCCAACATTGTATAAGCGCAATGCGGGCTGAACAGCTAAAATTGAGCATTTTTGCTCCTAAGAAACTTAGCGGTGGGTGGGTAGTGAATCGCTCCAAAATCCCGCACTACGCTTATACTTGACCGTTGTGTGCAATTATGACCAGTCCTAAAAAACACCTTCACCGAAGTCCCATCTTTATTGCTTGTATCGGCTCTCGTAAGCTTTCAGCACAAAGAGCCTGAAGAATAGTAGCCCGGCGGCGCCCACTGCGGCATTTACCCAAAAGATAAATGAGAGGGAGATGTGTTCGGCTATTAGCCCGGCCATAATCATTCCAAGTCCCATTCCGAGGTCTACAGCCGTGTAAAGCGTTGAGTTGGCTGCTCCACGGTGCACCGAATCGGCGAGGTTATTCACCATCGACTGGAAGGTTGGGAATATTACCCCATTGCCAAATCCAATAACTATGGCCGAGAGAAAGAATAGCAGCGGGTTTTTTGCCATGGCCAGCATGGGAAATCCTATCATAAGCAGAATCAGGCATAGCGTAATAATCTTTCGTGGGCCATTTCGGTCGAACACCTTTCCGGCGGTAAGCCGCGCCGCAGCTATACCAATGGAGAAAATGAGGAAGTATAGGGAGGTGTTCTTAATGCCTATCTCCTGGCCGTAAAGGGCAATAAACGAAAGCAATCCACCGTAGGCAATCATGGTTATAAAGACGTTTATCGACGGTAGGATGGAGTTTTTATCGAACAGGCTGTTCCACTTTAGCGCTATCCGTTTGCCAACCACAAACCGCTTTCGCAGGTGAACACCGTAGGCACACGCAAGGCTTGCAACGCTTATAAAACACCCCGAGACAAACATGGCCATGTAGCCCCAGTGGTGGCATACAAATAGCCCAATAATTGGGCCAACGGACATTCCTAGGGTTGTCGATAGCGCAAAGTATCCAATGCCTTCGCCCCTTTTGGCCACCGGAATAATGTCAACCGCAATGGTCGACCCCGAAACGGTGGTAAATCCCCAAACAAGGCCCTGCGCAAACCGAAGCAAAATTATGGATGTAATGGTTATGGCAACCAGGTAGCCCGCAAATAGCAAGGTGTAAATTATTAGAGCCAGTAGGAAGATGGTGCGACGCCCAAATCGGTCGAGCGTAAAACCCGAAAATGGGCGCACCATTACCGAGGCAATGGTATATACCCCAACAACCACACCCACCTGCACTTTTGAGGCATGGAGGTTGTTTACCAAATAGATGGGCAGGGCCGACAGTATGGCGTAGTAGGTGATGTACATCAAAAAGTTGGACAGTATCAGGAATATCAAATCTTTATTCCATATCCTCTCATTCATGGCGTTGACGCATGGAAAACGAAGCTGCAAACTTATTAATAAAATGCGGAGGATTGTATTAATATTTGCCCACTGTAGTTCATTTCCTTAGTGCTCAGCAAGAGTGCCTAGGCAAGTACCTGTTGCAGGTAGCTTTCAGGACGAGACATACTACTCAACTTCGTTCCTCCATTTTTTTGCAACCTGTAACTCGTCACTTTTTCGTCACTCGACAGGTAATTAGCAGTTTAGGATACTGGGTTTTTAGGAAAAAAGGTTGCTGACGCACCACTTCAAACTTTCACCTTCATATATTAAGCGAATGTTACCTGCCTCGCTGGGCATGCCTTTTTTGAGGATTTTCCATATTATTCTGTCTTAAATAATTCAGAATTACTTCATGGGTGCTTAATATTCAGTTAATGCGTTAACCACAATTTTGCACCCAATTAATCCGCCCAACTCATTGTATGAAAATTTTTTAAAGAACGTATGCCCCAAAAATCCAAAACAAAGATAGTTGCCCTAACTATTTTTATGTTACCAACAACACTTACTAAAGCACAGACTACCACTCCTCAACAGCCAGCTACCTATACAACAACTTCTGAGTTCAAACCATCGGGGACGGTGTGAGGTTATGCATTTGGTGATTACTATCTGAAAACACATGCCGACTCCCTCAACCGAGGAAAGACACAGTATGCAGGGGAACTTTACCCACAAAATTTTAATGCCTTTGATTTTCGTAGGATTTACCTTGGCTACAGCTACAACATAAGCGAGAATTTCTCCACAGAGTTAATACTGGCACACGAGGGTGATGTTGTTGATGTAAGTGGTGACCGTATGGTTTATGTTAAGGCGGCCAACCTACGCTGGAAAAACATTGTTTACAACAACGACTTGGTTATTGGGCAAACTGCCACACCCATTTTTGCCATGATGTCGGAAAAGGTTTGGGGCTACCGCAGCATTGAAAAAACAGTTGCCGATATGCGAGGATTCGGTAGTTCAAACGACATGGGCGTTGCATGGCAGGGAAAGATCGATGATAAAGGCAGCTATGGCTACAACCTTATGATTGGTAATGGCACTGGCCAGAAGTTGGAGTATAACAGGTATAAAAAGTTCTACGGTGAGGTATACGCCAAGCTGATGGATCAAAAGATAATCCTTGATCTTACAAGCGACCATGAAATTTCTTCCCCAACCCAATCCAAAACAACCATTAAAGGGTTTGTTGCATACCAAACAGATCCTATAACTGTTGGCATCGAGGTTGTTAATCAACTGCAGAAGAACTACAAAGTGGACTCAGTAAATGGTGCACGGGTAAATGCAAATGTTGTTCCATTTGCCTTCAGTGCCTTTGTCAAGGGACAAATCATTAAGAACAAGTTGAACTCTTTTGCCCGTTACGATAGCTATAATCCCGATACCAAGTATAGCAGTTCCGATCGTTACCCTGTAGCTAAGCCATATACGGTTAACCTTTACACCGAGAAATTTTTTACTGGTGGGCTTGATTTTACCCCTACCAAGAATGTCCATTTTATGCCCAACGTTTGGTTGAATACCTACAAGAGCAAGCTGGATAATGTTTCTGGCTTAGTCAAGAGCAATTATGACATGACAGTGAGACTTACCTTCTATGTTATTTTTAAGTAATGAAATATAAATGCACACTAATATGAGACAGATGAAAATTAACAAATTATTCTGGGGTTTAGCCGCAGTGCTAACCCTGGCATTCTGCTCTGGGAATCAAAAAACTAATAATAGCGGAAGCCAAGAATTGATTGGTGCCGGAGCAACCTTTCCTTATCCGTTATATTCAAAGATGTTCGATGAGTATAACAAGGCAAATGGTGTAAGAATTAACTACCAATCCATTGGTTCGGGTGGCGGAATAAAGCAGCTACAAAACAAAACCGTTGATTTTGGTGCTTCCGATGCACCTCTAAGCGATGAAGAGATGAAATCAATGCCATCTCCAATCATCCACATTCCAACCTGCCTTGGTGCCTTAATGATTACCTACAACTTGAGTGGAAATCCTGAGCTGAAGCTCACCCCCGATGTGATTGCTGACATTTTTCTTGGTAAAATCACTAAGTGGAACGCCCCACGGCTTACGGCTCTAAATCCATCGGCCAACCTTCCCAATTTAGCCATTTCAGTGGTTCACCGTTCCGACGGAAGTGGTACTACCTATGTATTTTCCGACTACATGAGCAAGGTTAGCTTCAACTTTTTTCACACCAGGTGAATGGGGTGTGTATGTGCCATGAACACCATTCCATTGTGTACCGGCTGCTTTTAATATCCCGCAGATTCACTGAAATGATAACTCGTTTAGGTATCATGTGAGGCATTGGAATTTAGGTTGTAGTGTACATTTTTGGATTTCAGATTTTTATTTCATCCATCCAATCACTAATTTATATCTCTTATTTTTTGGTTATAGTTGAAAACAGAACATGACTTTATGTAAATTGTAGCTTATATTTGCTAAGAATCAAGGTTTCAAATCTGTTTTCAATGGTTGAGCACAAGTCAAAGGAATCTCAGAAAAAAAAGGTAGGGACAAGAAGGCCCATTTCTAAATTTCCAATTGTCGGTATTGGTGCATCAGCAGGTGGCTTTGAGGCGTTTGAACTGTTTTTTAAGAATATGCCTCCAAATAGCGGGATGGCATTTGTGGTGATTCAGCATCTTGATCCTACCCGTATTGGCATAATGCCGGAACTTCTTCAACGAATGACTACCATGAAGGTGTTTCAAGCCACCGATAGGATTAAGTTAATGATAAATTGTGTTTATGTGATTCCTCCCAATAAGAGCATGACAATAGTTAAGGGATCTTTGCATCTGTCCGACCTACTGGAGACTCATGGTTTGCGATTACCCATCGATACTTTCTTTCGTTCATTGGCAGCTGATAGTTCAGATAGAAGCATTGGTGTAATACTTTCGGGAATGGGATCGGACGGCAGCCTTGGTGTTAAAGCTATAAAGGAGAAGAATGGAGTGGTATTAGTGCAGGACCCGGTCACGGCGAAGTTTGATGGCATGCCAAGTAGTGCTGTGGATGCCGTTATTGCCGACATTGTTGCTCCGGCTGAGCAGCTTCCCAGAAAACTCATCGAATACCTAAATTTTATGCCCTTGGTTGACCCTGTTTCGGATATGGAGTTGAGCAATAAGAGCAATATCGATAAAATAATAATTCTGCTTAGGGAATTTTCTGGGCACGATTTTTCTCTTTACAAAAAGAATACTTTGTTTCGTCGAATTGAGCGACGAAAGGGAATACATCAGATTGAGAGGATAGGTGAATATGTCGACTTCTAATGAAGAATCCCAGCGAGGTTGAGATCCTTTTCAAGGAGCTGCTGATTGGCGTAACCAACTTCTTTCGCGATACCGCTGTATGGGACATGCTTAAGCACAAGATTCTACCCGATTTGGTAAATACGTTACCAAACGGATACGTGTTAAGGGCTTGGATACCGGCTTGCTCCACAGGAGAGGAGGCATACTCCTTGGCCATTGTGTTTAGGGAGGTAATGGAGCAGCTAAAAAAGCCAAAGAATATTACGCTTCAAATATTTGCCACCGATCTTGACCACGATGCAGTTGAAAAGGCTCGAAGAGGCTTTTTTGGTTCAAATATTGTGGCCGAGGTTTCACCCCAACGAATTAGCCAATTTTTTATACATGAGGGCGAGGGTTTTCGTATTTCTTCTGCAATTAGAGAGATGATTGTTTTTGCACCGCAGAATGTGATTAAGGATCCACCCTTTACCAAACTCGATATTCTCTCCTGTCGAAACATGCTGATATATATGGAACCGATGTTGCAGAAAAAATTAATAACACTATTTGGCTACAGCTTAAATAGCAGTGGGTTAATGATTCTGGGTTCAGCGGAGACCATTGGTAATCTAATAAGCGGTTTTAGTGAGGTGGAAGGTAAGTTAAAGATTTTTAAAAAAAAACCAGGTGGTAAGTTGAACGAACTTATCGATTTTCCATCATCGTTTTATCATAACAGAGCTATTGTTGGGAAGAATGAAAAACCAGTAGCGAGGGAAGTTGATAATATACAGAGTGTTGCCGATCAGGTTTTACTCCAGCGATTTTCCCCAGCTAGCGTTTTGGTCAATGAAAATGGCGATATTCTCTATATAACCGGACGAACCGGTAGCTATCTGGAACCGGCAGCAGGAAAGGCAAATTGGAATATTCACGCCATGGCTAAGGATGGATTTAAACAGGTGCTACCGGGTGCATTTTGAAGAGCAATGCAGAGCTACGCTCCTCTAGTACTGGAAAATATTAAAATAGGGTATGGAGATATCCAACGCATTGTGAATATTACCATACAACGACTAGATTCACCCAGTGTTCTTAAGGGAATGATAATTGTTGTTTTTGATGAGGTAACCATATCAAAGTCCAATTTAAAGATTGCTCAGGGCTTAGGAAAATTGAAGCCGAACAAGCGTATTGAAGAGCTGGAGTTGGAGCTGCAACGTGCCAACGAGGAGTTGCAAGGCACACGCGAGGAGATGCAAACCTCACAGGAGGAGCTCAAATCGATCAATGAGGAGTTGCAATCAACCAATGAGGAACTGCAGTCGACCAACGAGGAGCTTACCACCTCAAAGGAGGAGATGCAGAGCCTGAATGAGGAGTTACAAACGGTTAATATTGAGCTGCAAAGCAAAGTTAACGACTATCTGAGAGCAAATGACGACATGAAGAACCTGCTCAACAGCATCGAGGTTGCAACGCTATTCCTAGATAGAAAATTGAATATACGGCGATACACCGATCAAGCAACCACAATTTTTAAGCTGCGCAGCACCGATATTGGACGGCCGTTTACCGATCTTGTTACCGATTTGAGGTATCCCGAAATGGAGGCTCATGCAAATAGGGTAATCAAGACGCTCACCACCCTAGAAACATCAATTTCAACAGCCGATGGAAGATGGTTCAGCGTTCGAATTATGCCCTACCGAACAATGGATGACCGAATTGATGGACTTGTAATTACATTTACCGATATTTCGGTGGCAAAACGACTCGAAATTGAGCTGAAAAGAACTAGGTAACCTTTTCTGTGGAAGATTTATTACTAAAGGAATAACGAGCTATTAATCTGAGTTGCATATGAGCAAAGAGGATAAGAAGTCTGGAAATCGTAAGCTGCGTCAAAAGACTGAGGATTGCATTGGGGAGAAAAATTCTCAAAGAGCTACGCCTTCTATGGTAATTCCCGAGGTAGAGAAGCCGCTTCGTAACGATGAGCGGTCCAATTCAACGTATTCAAGTTGGCAGGGCGAGGAGCATTTTCGATCTTTTATTGAAGAAAGCGATGCAGTAATTCTTTTTGTTGATCCGGCCACGGCAAGGATTGTTTTTGCCAATGATGCGGCTGTTGAGTTTTATGGATGGAGCAGGGAGGAGTTACTTCAAAAAACTGTTCATGCCATAAACACATTACCGCCAAATGAGATTAAGCGCAAAATGGCTGAAGCCATTAAAGACAAGCAGAACTATTTTGTTTTTCAACACCGACTAGCCACTGGGGCCATTCGCGATGTAGAGGTTTTTCAGAGTAAATTGAATTTAGAAAATAAGGTTGTTCTTGCACTCATAGTTCACGATATTACAGAACGAAGGCACGCAGAGGAGGAGGTTAAAAGTAGGGAGGAGGAGTTGCAAATGATTTTCGATTCGGCCGGTGACGCCATGTTTTTGGCCGATTTTGACACAAAAATGATAATCAGAGTTAACCACATGGCCTGTGAAAAGTTGGGTTATACCGAGAAGGAGCTACTTGCCATGCAGGTGATGGATGTTGATCATCACTCCATCAGCGAAGAGGATACAACCAACAGTTGGAGTAAGTTACTTGTTGATACTCCAGTAACGCTCGAAACGTTGCATCAACGAAAGGATGGCAGCACATTCCCTGTGGTGGTTAGAGTTAGCCTAATAATACATCATCAACGAAAGGCGGTACTTGGCTTTGCACGCGATATTTCCAATAGGATTGCAGCCGAAGTGGCGCTTACCGAGAGTGAGCAGAAATACCGACTACTTGCCGAGAATACCTTCGATTGGGTCTACTGGATATCGCCCGATGGGAAGTTAGTCTTTAACTCTCCTTCCTGTGAACATATCACCGGATACACATTGGAGGAATTTGAGCAAAACCTTCACCTGATTGAGAAAATTACCCATCCGGACGATAGCCAGCTGATAAGGAACCACACCAAGGCGGTTTCAGGTGATTTTCATGAGGAGGACATTGACTTCAGAATTATTGCTAAGAATGGGGATATTCGTTGGATTCGCCACACCTGTGGTCCGGTTTATACTAAGGATGGAATATATGCTGGGCGAAAGGCTGCCAATAAGGATATTACAGAGAATAAGAAAACTGAACATATTCTTAAGGAGCAAAATGAGGAGTTTGAAACGCTTAACGAGGAGCTAAGACAAACCAACGAGGAGCTTATCTATCTTAACGAGAAGCAGAAGGAACTGCTGAATGAGACCCAACAGCAGAAGTCTGAAATAGAGCAGCACAACGAACGGTTAGAGGGTCTGCTGCGCGTTTCTCGTTATCAACCTAGGTCGCGACAGGATTTGCTCGACTATGCCTTAAAGGAGGCAATTGATCTTACTAATAGCAAGATAGGCTATATATATTATTACAGCGAAGCTACCAAACGTTTTACGCTCAATACTTGGTCGAAGGGGGTAATGAATGATTGTGCGATTCAGAATCCTCAGGTGGAGTATGACCTTGAACAAACTGGGTGCTGGGGTGAGGCGGTTAGGCAACGAAAGCCCATCATAATAAATAACTACGGTGCAGTGAATCCCTTGAAGAAGGGTGCGCCGGAGGGACATGTGCAACTGCATAAATTTTTAACCATTCCCGTCTTTATTCAGGAAAACATTGTGGCCGTAGTTGGGGTTGCCAATAAGGAGGAGGATTATAATCATATCGACATAAGGCAGCTTACCCTGTTAATGGACGCAGTCTGGAGAATGTCAGAACGCGAGAGCATGATTGAAACTCTAAAAAGAGCTAAGCATGAAGCAGAGAAGTCCGATAGGCTTAAATCAGCCTTTCTGGCTAATATGAGCCACGAGATTCGCACACCCATGAACGGTATTCTCGGTTTTACCAATTTGCTCAAAGTTAAAACTCTTACGTTGGAAAAGCAGGTGAAGTATGTTGAAATTATTGAGAAGAGTGGTCAGCGCTTACTTAGTATTATCAACGATATTATTGATATTTCGAAGATAGAGTCCGGAACATCTGTTGTTAAAATTGGCGAGACCAATATCAACGAGTTGCTGGAGGAGATAAAGAGTTTCTTTAAGCTCGAGGCGGAGAAAAAGGGGATTAGGATTACACACTATAACTTCTTGAAAACCGAACAGTCGATTATAAAAACCGATAAGGAAAAGCTTTATGCTATATTAACCAATCTGGTTAAAAATGCCATTAAGTTTACTAGCGAAGGAACTATTGAATTGGGATATGAGCAGAGGGGGCGTTTTTTAGAGTTTTACGTCAAAGATAGCGGCGGTGGTATTCCTCTCGAAAATATGAGTATTATTTTTGGGCGATTTCGGCAAGGAAGTGAATCGTTAAACCGAAGCTATGAGGGGACCGGACTGGGGCTATCAATTTCCAAGGCCTATGTGGAGATGCTGGGTGGACAGATATGGGTGGAAAGTGAGGTTGGATTGGGCTCCATTTTCTATTTTACTATTCCATTTGAAGGCAATACCCAAAACGAAGCAACCAATGTCGATTTTGAAGATTTTAAAGCAGCTGAAAGCATAAAATGCAAGAAGTTGAAAATCGCCATTGTTGAAGATGATTCAGCCTCGACAATACTGCTCTCGGAGCTAGTAGAGCCTTACGCAAATGAACTCTTATTTGCAACCAATGGGGTTGAGGCAGTTGAGCTTTGCCGACAACATTCTGATATCGACCTCATTCTCATGGATATTAAAATGCCGGTAATGGATGGGTACGAGGCTACCAGAGAAATACGGAAATTTAATAAAAAGGTAACCATCTTTGCGCAAACAGCTTTTGGGATGGTTACCGATAGGGAGTTGTCCATTGCGGCAGGTTGTAACGATTACATTTCCAAGCCAATCAAGCAAAGTCATTTAATTGAGTTGATTAAGAATGTGTTGCAGGAGTAGCTCTATTGTTTCTACATAATTTTTACTAGAAAATTAGAAGGGAATCAATAGTGAAGTAAATAGTAATACCTCTTCTATTCTTTTCCAGTTCATTCTTAGGTGGGTTCATTCCTTCAAATATTTTTATTTACCATATCTTTTTGGTTACTGTTTTCACGGTTACCATATTTTTCTATATTTACTAACTAAGGATTGGTTACTTATTAGTTAATAACAATGGCGAGGAAATTTATTAATCTTTTATTCTTCATATTGTTATCTCACTCCCTCAGTGCGGAATATAGAACCACGGTCCATTCCATTTCACGCAGAGAAGGCCTTTCGAACAGTGCTGTGAACACAATTGTGAAAGATTCGGAAGGTTACATTTGGTTTGGAACATGGAATGGCCTTGATCGATACGATGGGAGTAATATTATTACCTACCTGCCTGGAAGTAATTCATACTCCATTCACAACCATGTTATTCGAGAACTTCTTCCTACTGCCTCTGGTCCTATTTGGATTCTAACTAACAAGGGCATTGGATTGTATGACAATGTTCATGACCAGTTTTCCTCCTTCTTTGCAAAGGAGTCGGAGCAAATGAACTATGAGAACGATATTGCAATCTGTCATTCGGATAGGTATGGTACGCTCGTCTCACTGTTGGGCCGTGGTATTTTTCGATTCGATAGCAAAACAGGTCAATTTAGTAAAATAGCTTTTGATAGAGCGTCACAAAAGGCTGCCTTGAGTGTTCAGCGAATATATTTTGTTGAAGATCAAGCATACTGCATTACCGTAAAGGGTATGTTGATGAAAATTTCGGGCCATCGACTCAATGCTATTATGCAGCTTCCCATAACTGGACCAATATTGTCAACAATTGCAGCAATAGTTAAAGGTAGTCCTTACATGTTAATCACTCAACGTGCCGGGGCTGCTCTGTTGATTAACCTTCAGGAAAAAGAGGTTCACCCCCTTAAAATTGCAAACGATTTGATCACAGCCGTAGCCCATTCAAACACTAATGGACGTGTTTGGGTTGGAACGGAAAAGGGTAATATTTATAGCTTAAATTTGCTAAACGGTAACTTTGAAGCATTAAATATCCTTCCAAATCAGTTTATACACAATCCAATAGCTACGCGAATATTAAGCATCGATGAAACCAACTCCGATATTCTGTGGATTGGAACGGATGGTAACGGAGTGTATACTCTTAAGTTAACTGAATTTCCAAATAAGAGTTTATCCTCCAATCAGCTGGCATATCCCATAGTGAGGAGTATTTTGGTAACAAAGAAAAATGATGTTTTTATAGGTACAAAAGGAGGTGGTATTGACGTATTTGATGCCAACGGTAAACATATTCGGGAAATATCGGTGAAGGATGGCTTAAGCAACAATTCGGTACTATCGTTCCTTGAGCGTAGTGATGGGTCTGTGTGGGTTGGTACCGATGGAACGGGGGTTGATATTATTTCTCCAGATTACAAGACGATTAAGAATTTTCCGCGCGACTATAGGTGTCCAAGCTCCTTGAATTTTGCATCTGTGTATAGAATAATGGAAGACAGCGATCAACGAATTTACCTTGGAACCAGTGGATTTGGTGTAATTATGATCGAAGTTAACAAGAAAGGATATCTATCGCCAATTAGTTGCGAACAGCTTATTCTTGATAAGAGTATTGTGCCACAAAGTCAACAAAAGCAAATAGTTTATTCTCTTACCGAAGAAAAGCCTGGAACAATTTGGATTGGAACTCGAGGCTTGGGGGTTTACCGTTATAATACAATAACAAAAAGGGTAATTGCTCAGTATTCAACTTCGTCGCATCCGTCGTTAATAAAAAATGACGATATTCTTTCACTTAAGACTAACTCCACAGGGTATATATGGGTGGGAAGCAGCAATGGCATCTTTAACCTACTACCAATTTCATCCGACTCTGTGATCGTGAATCCCCTAAATGCCCAGTCCTATCTCTCCAATACGAGTATTCATACATTGCAATTCGATAACGAGGATGGGTTATGGTTAACAACTAACGAAGGGCTTTCTTTAATTGACCCTAGTAGAAAGAATATATGGAGCTTCAATACAAACGATGGGCTAATTAACTTTGAATACAGCGATGGCGCTTCCTATTTTGATAAAAAAACAGGTAAGCTATACGTTGGAGGTACCATGGGGGTGGATATTATTCAGACAGACAAGATTAAGTTCACCTCATATTTTCCTCCAATCGCCATCAATAAGCTGCTGATTCGAAATTTACCGGTGGAAATTGGTAAAAACGATATCCTTTCCAGTCGCATAAACTACCAAAAAACTTTGAGGTTAAATTACAATCAAAATTCTCTTACCTTTTATGTTGTACCCCTCGCATATTGGGGGCAGGAGCGCCATCGTATATCTTACCGCCTAATAAACTTTGATGATACCTGGATTACCAATATACAAAATCAGCCAATCAACTTTTCCAATTTGGCACCAGGAACCTATCGTTTACAGCTTAGGGTGAGCGATGAGAACGGTAACTGGTCGAAGAATATTCGAGAAGTTGAGATTACCATCAAACCTCCATTTTGGCGTACTATTTGGGCAATCATTGGATATATCCTGATTATTATTGGAATACAATACTTCATATTAAGAGCATATCGCAAACGCGAAAGCAGAAAGAAGGAGGCAGCACTGCTGGAATTCGAAAAGAAAAAAGGGGAGGAGCTCCAAAGTTATAAGATCGAATTTTTTACAAACGTAGCCCATGAGTTTAGAACGCCACTTACCCTTATTACTTCTCACATACATGCGATGTTGGAAGATACACGAAATCCCAATGTAAATCCTCGACTTTTAAAAGTTTACAACAACAGCATCAAACTACAAAAATTGGTGCTTGAAATTATGCAGTTCCGAAAGTTGGAAAAGGGGAAGGAGCAACTAAATATTCAACTTAGTAAACCGGTGGAGCTTATCCGGGAAGTGTTTTCTGATTTCGATTTGTTAGTGCAGCAACGGAATATTCAGTGCAAAGTCATCGCTTCTGAACCCCAACTTACCTTTAATACTGATGCTGACAAGTTTCAGCGAATTGTTACTAATCTTATTTCAAACGCCATTAAATATAATAAACAAGGTGGATTTGTTACGGCTTCTATTTCACGCGATGAGGTATCACTAACGGTGGAAATTGAAGATAGTGGAGTGGGAATCAAACCGGAATTTAATCAAAAGGTTTTTGAACCTTTTGGAATATCGTCGGCAACGCGTAAGGGGAGTTTCCCAGGATACCGATCAACGGGTCTTGGCCTTGCTGTTACAAAAGGGTTGGTTGAACTTCTCAAGGGAACCATTTCGTTTGAAAGTAGACTGGGTGAGGGGACTAAGTTTACCTGCATCTTTCCCGATGTGCAAGAGTTAACCGTAGGTGCGTTGCCTAAGGAGGGGGATTTTGAAAACAATGATATAGGATTTATCGATGAGGCTAAGCCTAATCAACCTGTTGGAAATCCAAAATTATTGGAGGGGAAGCCACTCATCCTTCTGGTTGATGATGAGCCGGAAATACTGGTGTTGCTTAGCGATCTTTTAAAGGCTAATTATAACACCATCTTTGCCGCCAATGGCATTGAGGCTTATGAAAAAGTTATATCCTACAAGCCCGACCTGGTTGTATCGGACGTGATGATGCCTGAAATGGATGGGATTGAGTTTTGTAGCAAGATTCGTGAAAATTTTGACACTAGCCACCTGCCTATGATTCTTCTTACGGCTAAAGCTGAAATTGAGGATCGCATTGTGGGATTGAAGGCTGGTGCCGATTCTTATATCCCGAAGCCTTTCCACCCTGAACATTTAAAGGTTCGTATCGAAAAGTTGCTTCAGCTTAGAGCTAGTATAAGAAATCAATTTGGAAAGGTCGATGACAACCCAGCACTGGTTAAGGAGATTCCTGATCCGTTCTTTCAAAAGTTGCTGAGCTATATTGATGAGAACATCGAAGATGATGCTCTTTCATCGGAGAAGCTTTGCGAAAAGTTCGCTATCAGCAAGTCTTCGCTCTATAATAAAACCAAATCGGTGCTTGGTACTACCCCTCATAACCTTATTAACCAGCGCCGTTTAAGCAGAGCTGCCATATTGCTTAAATCTACTACCATGACCGTGAGCGAAGTAATAAACCAAACGGGATTTGCTAGCCGAACACATTTCTATGAACTCTTCAGCAGTGCATATGGTTGTTCTCCATCAGATTATCGGTCCAAACCAACTGGAAAGTGACGTGCAATTGCGCCTTTAATGGAAGAATATGTTGTGGTTAAACCTATCTCCCGCTATAAGTTTTATGCTATAGCTCCGTTTCTGTTTTGATGCTAGGCTGGGCCTAGTTTGCTCTCAAACCATTTATAGAGAGTAACTCCCTCTTTTTATTATTTTCCCTAACGTAGACATTTAGCCCTCACCGCAAATATTCGCTTCTCTCCGAAAACGATTGCATTTTGAATTTCAAAATTGCTCTCTTTGTGCAAATAGTATTCGATTTTGGTAAAACACATCTTAAATACGGCCATTTTGCACCATACCGGACAAGATTGGGAATAGAGCGGACACCCCTTTGTGCAATCGATTGTAAATTTGCTTTTGTTAAGATTTACTACTATGGATATCGCACAACGATTCACTCAAAACCCGCTTCTTCGTCCAGCTGATTTGAAATCAGGAATTGAGGGAATGGAGATAGTTTGCTTGCTTAACCCGGGCGTTTTTCAATTTAATGGAAAGATATGGCTCTTGCTCCGGGTTGCAGAAAGACCCAAGCAAATTAATGGCAAAATCAGCTTTCCTGTATATAATAGTCAAGGAGTAATTGAAATACTAAGTTTTGATAAAAACGATCCAGATTTGGATACCTCCGATCCTAGAATAATAAACTATAAAAAGAAGGATTACCTTACTACACTCTCATATTTACGTCTGGTTTGCAGTGAGGATGGAATTAAATTCCATGAGCCGGAAGGTTATCCATCCATCTTCGGCAAGGGATTGCTCGAAACTTTTGGCGTTGAGGATTGCCGCGTGGCTACCATGGCTGATGGCTATAGCCTTTCGTATACAGAGGTATCGGAATTTGGAGTTGGGGTTGGGCTTATGCGAACCAAGGATTGGAAGAATTTCAGCCGTGAAGGAATGATTTTTCCACCCCATAATAAGGACTGTGCCATTTTTGAGGAAAAGATCAATGGGCTCTATTTTGCCCTGCATCGCCCCAGCAGTCCTGAACTTGGTGGAAACTATATTTGGCTTGCAGAATCACCTGATTTAATTCACTGGGGACATCATAAGTGCATTGCTACCACGCGCCCCGGCATGTGGGATTCAAAACGGGTTGGAGCAGGCGCACCACCTATCAGAACGGGAAGGGGATGGCTCGAAATTTATCACGGTGCTAACAGCGACAACCGTTACTGCTTAGGTGCCCTATTACTAGATATTAACGATCCTTCCAAGGTTCTTGCTAGGAGTATTGACCCTATTATGGAGCCAATTGAAGCCTACGAACAGACCGGTTTCTTTGGGAATGTGGTATTTACTAATGGGCACTATGTTAAAGGCGATGACATTTATATGTATTACGGTGCAAGCGATGAAGTGATTTGTGGCGCCAAGTTTTCGATAAAGAAAATATTGAAAACATTGATAGAGTAAAGCAAGCACAACGAAATTAAATCGAATAATCAATTTTGCTAATAGCTATTGTATGAAGAATAAAATAATGACAGAGTTCCGGTTTTTCATGTCCATGCCTCAGGATATGCGCCTTGTGCTTATTACCAATATGATTTATGCATTTGTAATACCTGTTATTGATATTTTTGTTGGTGCTTATATTATGAGGAGCTCCAACGACCCATCAATGGTTGCTGTTTATCAACTTTGCGTTTATACAGGAATCCCCTTTACTTTCCTTATTAATGGATTTCTGCTGAATAAGATAAAAATATCACATCTATACAGCTTTGGCATGCTGCTAAGTGGTGCTTCCATGATTTTTATGATGACACTCAGCAGTATAAACATGGTTGGGGTATCCATAGCAGGATTTATCATGGGTGCTTCATTCGGTTTCTTCTGGGCCAATCGCGATTTTTTGACACTCGATACCACCAACGATGCAAACAGAAACTACTACTACGGTGTGGAGACATTCTTCTACACCTTAACATTTATTGTTGTGCCTGCTGTAGTTGGTTGGTTCCTGATACGAAGCACCATGCAAGGCTGGTTTGGTGGCAACATTGTGGGTGCCTATAAGGTTGTTACAGCAGTGGTTCTTGTGCTCACTATATTGGCCAGCATTGTAATTCATCAGCATACATTTCGAAATCCTAAGCAGAAGAAGTTTCTTTACCTGCACTTCGACAGGTTATGGAAGAAGATGCTGGTTCTTGCTTCTCTAAAGGGGATGGTTCAGGGGTATCTGGTTACGGCTCCCGCCATTCTAATCATGACTTTGGTCGGCAATGAGGCTACGTTGGGTACCATTCAAAGTGTAAGCGGAATACTAACCGCTTTTATTCTCTATTTTCTGGGAAGAACTACAAAACCCAAACATCGAATCTACATCTTTGCGGCTGGCATGACAGTTTTCTTTATAGGTGCTCTAACTAACCAATTACTTTTTTCGGCAGTAGGGGTTATTGTTTTTGTTCTATGTAAAGTTCTTTTTATGCCGTTACACGATATTGCTTACTTCCCAATTCAGATGCAGGTAATAGATATTTTGTCGGTAAAGGAGAATCGTAGCAAATACGCATACATATTCAACCATGAGTTTGGACTTTATGTGGGTCGATTCTTTGGGCTTGTCCTATTCATTGGTTTAGCTTTTTATGTCTCCAAGGATTTTGCTCTAAGGTATTCGCTTGTGATTGTTGCACTCATTCAGATGCTGTCGATACCGCTTGCAAAAAATATTATGAAGGATTCTTATTCTAGAGAGAAATGAAAAAGTCTGTTTTCATTATAGTTGTTTTTACACTGTTTACTGGCTTTTATTCCTGTAATGCACAGAAGGGAGAGCCTGTAGTTCAAACGTCCATCGTTCGCATCGATCAGATGCCGGATATCCCACAGCCATTGAATATAATCGACTGGAGGATGAAAACGATGCAGTTCGATAGCATTATTTTCAACTTGAATAATAAGGATTCCTACGGTTCACTCATTTGGCTCGATAGCTCTCGAAGGAACATCAACCAGGTTACTTTCGGGCTTTATACTGTGCTTGGTGATGTACGCCAAGGACCAAAGAAAAACAATGGGGAGTTTCATGAGGCACTAACATCGCTGAGCTCGTTGATAAGCACGGGGCTTATGGGGATCGATGAAACGAATAATCATGGATTTAACTTTGTGAAGATGGTGCAAAACTACTTCAACAGCGACACGAAGTGGAACATCGTTATGAACAATACCAATCCAACAGTTGCCATGGCTGGTGGCGGTTATGGACGTGATTGGTGGTATGATGTTTATCCCAACGTGTTATATTACGCGGTGGCAGCCCTCTATCCAAAGGTTAACAACACCGATTTTATCCTTCAAAGCGTTGCAGACCAATTTTATCGTGCCGACTCCGTTTTGAACGGTAACTATAGCTACTCCTTTTTCGATTATGCCCAAATGAAAGGAATGAGCAGCAAGGTTCCATGGCAGCAGGATGCTGCTGGGGGTCATGCCTGGGTACTCTATTCGGCCTATCAAAAATTTGGTGATAAGCGCTACCTCAAGGCAGCTAAAAGTGCAACGGAAGCCTTACTTAACCAGAAGGAGAGTCGCTTTTATGAAATTCTCTTACCATTTGGAGCCTATACCGCTGCAAGACTCAATGCGGAGCAAGGAACCCATTACGATGTTACCAAGCTGCTAAACTGGACGTTTGATGGTTGCCAAGATAAGAATGCCCGTTACGGGTGGGGTGTTATTGCCGAAAAATGGGGCGATTACGATGTCGATGGCCTCGTGGGTAGCATTACCGATGGTGGTGGCTATGGATTTTTTATGAATTCCGTAGCCATGGCTTGGCCTTTAGTTCCCATGGTAAAATACGAACCACAGTATGCAACGGCCATAGGCAAGTATATGCTAAATGCGGTAAATGCCTCACGCCTCTTTTATCCCGATCAGGTTGACAATGCTCATCAGTGGTTGCCTGAAATGAAAAATATTACTCACGGCATAATTGGGTACGAAGGTCTACGCAAAATGGATGATTACGGTAAACCCATACTTAAGGGCATTTCTCCTGTATCCATTGGCGATGGACCAAAGTGGGTTACTGGTCAACCCAAGGAGTCGATGTTCAGCGTTTACAGCACCTCTATTGTTGGTGTGTTTGGGGCAATTGTTCATAAAACCGATGTTGATGGAATACTGGCCCTCGATTGTAATGCCACCGATTTTTACGGGGTAAACAAATATCCGGTGTTCCTCTACTATAATCCATACAGCGAAGTTAAAACCGTGACCTATACCTCAAGCGCCAGCGTTGATTTGTTCGATATTATTTCGAAGAAATACATGGCTAATGGTGTTGACGGACAGGTAAGCATTGTGCTACCTGCCAACCAAGCATCGCTAATTGTGGTTCTTCCTGCCGGTACAATTTTAAGGAACGATGGGACGAGAATTACGGCTGGCGATGTTGTAATTGCCTATAAATAATTTGAGCAGTAGCAGAATTGTGAAATCATTCAATAACCTAAACTATGAAAAGACTGGTATTTCTTGTGATGCTCCTTTCACTTTCCGTAACGTTGTTTGCACAACAGTCGGTGGAAGGAACAGTAACCGATGCCAAACAGGAGAAACCCTGATAAGCGTGACGGTTCAAATTAAGGGAACCACAACGGGTACTATTACAGATCTCGATGGTAAATACCATCTGGTATCGGAGCAGCTAAATTCCAAATCGGTACTTGTATATTCCTATATGGGATATACCTCCGTTGAGGAAGTTATAGGTAACCGCACAGCGATAGATGTAAAGCTTAACCAAAGCCAAGTTATGATGGATGAGCTGGTGGTGATTGGCTATGGATCGGCTAAAAGGCGCGATGTGCTGGGTGCCGTAAGCAAAGTTAGTAGTAATGATCTTAATAAATTGCCAGTAGCGGGGGTCGCTCAGGCTTTGCAAGGTAGGGTTGCAGGGGTTGAGGTTACACAAACTACGGGTGCTCCTGGCGAGGGAGTATCAGTGCGTATTCGTGGTATTGGCTCCATCAACTCAGGCAATGATCCACTTTATATTGTAGATGGTATTGCAATGTCCGATGCTCTCAATACTATATCACCCGGTGATATCGAAAATATTTCTGTACTTAAAGACGCATCGTCCGCAGCAATTTATGGCTCTCGCGCCAATAATGGAGTAGTTCTAATAACTACCAAAAAAGGAGAAAAAGGCAAAGCCAAGGTTACCTATCATGGACAAACAGGTTTTCAGCAGGTAGGTCGACTCACTAAAATGGTAAATACCACTGACTATATTACCATTTATAATGAGGCCGCTACGAACGACAATGCATTTCTACCAACAGGTTTACAGCGGCAGCTTATAACTTCTTCCGCTGCTGCAAATTTTGCTAATGTAAACTATGTGAAAGAACTGTTTCAAAAAGCACCAATCAATTCCCATGAACTCTCCATTTCAGGTGGAAATGAAACGACCAACTATATGATTTCAACCTCTTATTTTAATCAGAAGGGTATTATAAAGAGCACCGACTATACTCGAGGAACGGTCAAACTTAATTTGAATACCGAAGTCAATAAAAGAATTACCGTTGGCCTAAGTATGCTTGCAGGACTTTCGAGCAACGATATAATTGGAAGTTCAGGCGATGGTGCAGGTGGCAATGGTGGTAGTGTAGTAAGATATGCCTTCTTTCGAAACCCCGCTATCCCAGTCAGGTTCCCGGATGGAACTTTTGTGGATAAACCATCTGCTTATTTTGGGGCTCAGATTTATGATTCCTTCCTTGGTGATGGCTATAATCCCATTGGGATGGAGGCATATAACGATAATAATCGAAAAGATGATACCTTTTTAGGTACAGCATTCTTTAAAGCCAAAATAACCAAAAGCCTCCTATTTACCACCAACATTGGAATCGATTATCGCACCACCAATACCCGCCGTTTTAATGCTTCATGGGGAACCTTTGATCGCATAAATAATGTGAATAGTTTAGATGTTGGTAATGAACGAATTGCTAACATAACCATGAATAATTTCTTCAATTATGAAACCACATTTGGAGATTCACATACATTTTCGGCAATGGTGGGTTTTGAAGCCATTAAGAATAGTGATGGAGGCTTCAATGCTAGCGATAGAAATTTTCCAATACAACAGAGTGATGTCGTTTTCTTAGGAAATGGAGTTGGCGTTGGAAATATGTCTGACCACCAATTCACATCAGCCTATACTTTGGCCTCGTTTTTCGGAAGAGTAAATTATAATTACAAACAAAGGTATTTCTTCTCTGGAACCTTACGAAGAGATGGTTCATCAAAGTTTATTAAGGATAACAAGTGGGGAACCTTCTACTCGTTATCTGCCGGTTGGGCTCTTAAACAGGAGGTTCTTTTTAAGGATATTTCCTGGCTTAGCAATCTTAAACTTCGTGCAGGTTATGGCGCGGTTGGAAACCAAGACATTACACCGTATGCCAATGTTGGTAAGATGTCTGCAAATTATAACTATCCATTCGGAGGGATATCCAATAGCGGATACGCACAATCGGACCTTGGTAATACGAATCTGAAGTGGGAGACGAGTTACCAGTATAACGGAGGTTTGGATGCTGAACTTTGGGGTGGTGCCTTTGCGTTTTCAGTTGATTACTACTACAAAATAACGCAGCATATGCTAGTTCGTGCCTCCAACCCACCATCGGTTGGCTATGAGGAGGCACCATGGATTAACAATGGATCGGTATTAAATTCTGGACTCGAATTGGAAGCGTCCTATCGACATTCAAAGCGAGATTGGGGATTTTCTACTAATGTAAATGTTGCTTTCATGCATAACGAAGTTTTTAAGGTGGATGCAATTAGTACAAAAGGCCGTGTTGAATCAGGAATTGATGCAACTAGGATAGTTGAGGGTCAGCAAATTGGCTCCTTTTATTTGCTCCAGATGGATGGCATTTTTCAAAATGCATCCGAAGTATTGCTCTCTGCATATCAGGGAAATAACATTAGACCGGGCGATGTGAAATTTAAAGATCAAAACGAGGATGGACGTATTGATAATAAGGATAGGGTAGATTTAGGTAGTGCCATCCCAAAAATGACCTTTGGGGTTAACCTTGCTGCTCACTATAAAAATTTTGATGTGAGTCTCTTCTTGCAGGGTACCTATGGCAGTAAAATTTATTCACAGATAAACCAAGATATTGAAGGATTCTACCGTGGATTTCCTGTAACCCAACGCTATTTTGATCAACGATGGACAGGGGAGGGCACGTCGAATACGCAGCCAAGAGCTTCGTGGAGTGCCAAGGCGAATAACGCCATGCCCTCATCCCGTTTTCTTGAGGATGGCTCTTACCTCCGCTTGAAAAACTTACAGTTGGGTTATACTGTCGCACCCAAAATTCTTAAGGTGGTTGGGTTGTCGTCGGCACGTGTTTATGTATCAGGAAGTAATCTGCTCACCTTCACAAAGTATTCGGGCCTTGACCCAGAAATGACCGTAAGCAATAACTCTCAAGGCGAAGGAGATGGAGCTAATGGTATCGATTGGGGAACTTATCCATCGGCTAGGACTATAATGTTTGGACTAGATCTCACATTTTAATGACATTGGATTATGAAATGGAACTATAGAATTAATTCAGGTGCAGTTCGTCACCAGTTAAAAAGTGTGCTTAGCGAGGCTAACTGCTGGTTTAAATGCCGTAAAACATTCGTTTTATCGTCTCTATCAGTGGTAATACTCAGCGGCTGTACCGATTTTTTAACGGAAGATCTTAAAGGTCAATTTACCTCAGAAACCTTTTACCAAAACGACCAACAGGCACTTCAGGCCATAAATGGTGCTTATCAGGCCATTACGTTTACTTCATCTAATAATGATATTTGGGTTTTTGGTGACGTGGCTTCCGACGATGCCGTAAAGGGGGGGAACCCTGGCGATCAGGCGGAGATTACCTTTATTGATGAGTTTAATGCAAATTCAAACAATGGCATTATAAGTAATTACTGGAGTTTTGCCTACGAAGCCATTACTCGTGCCAATAATGTAATTGCCTATGTACCTGCCGTGACCATGGATGATGGTTTAAAAAGTAGAATAATTGGAGAAGCTAAGTTCATTAGAGCCTATAGTTATTTTAACCTAGTAAATGTTTTTGGACGGGTACCCCTAAAGTTGCTTCCTCCAACTACCCAAACGGCCATTCATGTTCCGTTGAGCGATGTGTCCGATATTTATGCTCAAATTAAGACCGATCTATCGGACGCAGCAATGGTATTACCTGTTTCATATACCTCCTCAGATGTAGGTAGAGTAACCCGCGGTGCGGCTCTCGCTATGCTTGGAAAGGTAAACTTGTATCAACAGAATTGGGATGCTGCCATTGGATATTTTCATCAGGTTGAGGCACTTGGTATTTATCACCTCTTGCCAAGCTATGCCGATAACTTTAAGCTGGCATACGAAAACAGCAGCGAATCAATTTTTGAGATTCAGCATCTCTCTGGCCAAATTCCTGCTGGTGAAGGGAGTGAATTAAACCAATGGTTTGCCCCTTCCGTAGACGGAGGATATTACTTCGATGCTCCAACCCAAAGTTTGGTGGATGCCTTTGAGGTAAGTACTTCCACTGGTGACGTTGATCCTCGCTTGGATGCATCCATTGGTCGCGATGGTCAACCGTGGTTGGATGGCGATATTTATAGCGCATCGTGGTCACCGGCTACCGGTTATCTTACCAAAAAGCACCAGCAGCCACTTTCCCAAGTTTCGGCGGGTATGAAGGGTGATGGTGGCCTCAACTATATCTACTTCCGGTATGCCGATCTCCTGTTGATGAAGGCCGAAGCATTCAACGAAGTTGGCAACGCCGACTCCGCTAAAGTAAATCTCAATAAGGTAAGAAATAGAGCCTTGGCCAGCTTTAACGGAACACCACCAACCGATCTGCTAAACGACATCACCACCTCAAATCAGGGTCAACTCCGAATTGCCATCCAGCATGAGCGTAGGGTTGAGCTGGCACAGGAGTTTCACCGCTATTTTGACCTAATGCGTTGGGGAAAAACGGTGGCTGAGGCTGCGCTTGGTTCCGATTTTAAATACGAAACCAAACGGTATCTCTCAATTCCACAGGCGGAGATTGATGCCAATGAAAATATAAGTAAGTAAAGTACAAATTAAGTTCACCTATTTTATTCACCCTTTAAATCTAAACGTTATGAAAATGACAAATTTGAAGAAGTTCCCAACAATGATGCTTATGTTCGTTGTTGGTGCAGCATTGGTCCTTGGATCGTGCTCGAAGGACGACAGTACTTCTGTGGTTGCGGGAGACAAAACAGCGCTTACTGCGTTAATTGCCCAAGCCGATGCGCTTGTTGCTGCTGCAAGCCCTAACGATTATCCTCAAGCTGCAATCGACAATTTTACAACAACATTACAAACCGTTAAAACTGCCGCTGCTGCAACTAATCTTACACAGACTCAAATTAATAACCTTGTTACACAGCTTACCGAAGCCATGGCTACCTTTAATGCTGCAGCTTATGGCTATGTTGACGACGCCATGTACTTAAAAGCTGGCTGGCACTTCGACGAAGGAACTGGTACTACAGCAACTGGTTTCTCAACCGCTCAGCACGTGGGAACTTTCACCTTGGGAGACGCTACTTTTTTTGGCTCAGCAGCTCAAATGCCTTCATGGGTAGCTGGAGTAAAGGGTGGATATGCTATCCATGTTGATAAGGGTGCTCACCTAGAAGTTCCTTATACATCGGATTTTCTACCTACCGATTTAACTATCTCCGTTTGGGTTAAGCCTGACTCTATTTATGAGAACAACTATATCATTTCACAGAACTACTGGAATGGATATAAACTGCAGACACAAGGTGGCGGAAAGCCTTTCTTTACTTACCTAACAACAGGGGGGGCGAATATTAATGCCGACAACGAAACGGACAACTCCATTAAAAAGGATGTGTGGAATCACATAGTTGTTACGTTGAATAGCACAACCTTAGAGATGAAGATATATGTTGATGGTACCCTCACAAAAACGTGGACAGAGGCCAACAAGGGTCTTGCTCCACTCACCACAACTCTATCTCCTTCACCTCAGCCATTTATTATTGGTTGTGTGGCAACTGATGCTGAAATTGCTGCCAATTTCATGGATTGGACCACTGTTGATAACCTTGGCTACTTCATGGGAGCTATCGATGAATTAAGAATCTATAGCATTGCTCTGACTGATGGACAAGTTTCGAAGCTGTACAATGACGAAAAACCGTAATTAGGTGCTTAGGTTTATTTGTTAGGTTAATGGGTTAGGCTCAATTCTTTCTGCATCACATTTGGAAGGATATTGAGCCTTTCCTTTTATTTGACTTCTCGGAAACATTGGTTGAATACTAATATCATTATTGTTTTAGGCATAGGATCACCATTATACGCATACTATGGTTCGCAATATCCTAATATACATGCTATTATTCAGCTCTTTAGCTGCTTCGGCTCAACGTGTGCAGCGATCAACTCCGGATCAATGGTGGCGCGAATCAGTTTTTTACCAGATTTACATGCCCTCCTATCAGGATAGCGATGGCAATGGATATAGCGATTTTACGGGAATGACTGCGAGGCTTGATTACCTGCAGTCGCTAGGTGTTAAAGGGATTTGGCTTACCCCATTTCTTAAATCGCCAAAAGTGGATAACGGCTATGATGTGGCCGACTACTATCAGCTTGATTCAATTTATGGCACTCTTAACGATTTCAAAATATTTCTGAATGCTGCCCACAAGAGAGGAATCAAGGTAATTATGGATATGGTGGTGAACCACACCTCCACCGACTGCCGCTGGTTTCAAGAGTCGCGTAAATCCAAAGACAGTCCCTACCGCGATTACTATATTTGGCGTGATAAACCCAATAACTGGGAATCATTTTTTGGCGGAGGCGCATGGAAGCTCGACAGCCTCACCAACCAATACTATTACCACAAGTTTGACGTAAGGATGGCCGATCTTAATTGGTCGAACCCAAAGGTGGTGACTGAGATTCAGAAGGTACTTCGCTACTGGCTCAACCTTGGCGTTGATGGCTTCAGGTTGGATGTAATAAACTTCCTCACTACGGATGGGGTTTTGGCTGACAATCCGGTAAAGGATGGAAATCAGGAGCATATTTTCGACATTAATCAGCCGAGTGTGAAAAAGTCCATTCAAACTATTAAAGCTACCATTAACGAATATCCCAACCGCTTTGTGGTTGGTGAAATTGGTAGCGACAAGCTAGATGTGCTTAGTCAGTATCAAACTCCAAACCTATTGGATGTTGTTTTCAACTTTAACTTTGGAAGCATTCCAAAATTTTCCGTTGACCGAATTTTTAGCGAGCTGCAGAATATGGAGAAAAGCATGAGCGATTATCCTACTCTATTTTTTGGTAGCCACGATATGCCAAGGCTGATGAACCGACTTGCCGATGGTAATCCCGAAAGAGCAAAGGCCCTTGCCGCCCTTATGCTTACTGCGCGAGGCGTCCCTTTTGTTTACTATGGCGAAGAGATTGGAATGCAAAACATTGTGGCCAATACTTATGCTGAAATGGTTGACATTCAGGGAAAAACTCACTATTTAATGGCTCTTCACAATGGAATGACACCAACAGAAGCTCTTGTAGAAGGCAACAAGTACAACCGCGATAAATCACGCAGCCCAATGCAGTGGGATACAACTCGCAATGCGGGTTTTTCGATGGGCGAACCCTGGATAAAAGTTCAAGAAGACTACAAAAATGTTAATGTTCAGGAGTGTTTGCAACAAAACGAATCCATTTTGAGCACCTACAAAAAATTGATAACTATGAGAAATAGTGAGCCAGCCCTTCAGCTTGGGAACTACGAACGTCTTGAGCATATCGACGACATGATACTGTTTACCCGCACTTATGCTGGAGCTAAAGTGACAGTAGTTGTTAACTTTGGAAAGAAAACGAACATAGAAATACCATCAAATGCAAAAATACTCCTGGGCAGTAACGAACTTGAATCAAATGGTTTTTTGATTTATAGGCAATAGATGAAAATGGTTTAAATAAACCAATGGTGTTGCAATGATTACTGCACCGTATTATTAACCTAATTTCTTGCTCGATGAAACGTTTACTTCTAAATATAGCCGCTTTTGTTCTATCCTTTTCGGCTTTTGCTCAAACAGGGCAGCTAACTATTTCCCGCATCAATTCAATGCCCGATTTACCCGCACCGCTTCAAATTAGGGATTGGAGCACCGTGGCACAAAATTACGACACCTACGTATTCGACCTTACTAAAGCAGGGCAATATTTGCCGCTGGTAAGTATCGGCACTCAAGGGCTATTTAACTATGCCGATAATACGCCACTCTTTCTCGATAGCTACGTGGGTTCGGTTGACCATTCGAATCAAGCGGAGGCCATAAACATATTGCCGGCAATTGTTGGCGCAAGCCTAGTTGGTGTCGATAAAAGTAATCAGAACGGGGTGAATTGGGTGGCCAAGACCAAGGATTTCTTCAACCTTAAAAATGGCCAGAATGTATATCTCAACAGCTACTCAACTGTTTCGGGCGATGATTGGTGGTACGATGTAATGCCCAACGTTTACTTTTATCAGCTGAGATCGCTATACCCCAACGCTGCACCTGAATTCAACAGTCAGTTTACCACCATCGCTGATCGATGGCTAGGCTGTGTTACCCAGCTGGGTGGTAGCAGCACTCCGTGGACCGCTCCAAATATGAACTACCGTGCCTTTAACCTTGTAACAGGTTTACCCTTGAGCACAAGCGTTCCTGAGCCCGAAACGGCTGGAAGTATTTCGTGGCTGCTCTACAATGCCTACCTCCAAACTGGAAATCGGAAGTATTTTGATGGTGCTCAGCAGGCTATGGACTTTTTAACCACCTTTGGATCGAACCCAGCCTATGAGCTTCAACTGTCCTATGGAACGGTTACTGCTGCTAGGATGAACGCAGTAGAGGGAACTAGTTACCCCATGCAAACATTGCTCGATTGGTGCTTCAATAGGGGCGATTTGAGAGGTTGGGGTGCAATAGTTGGAACATGGGGTGGCTACGACGTTTCGGGCCTAATTGGTGAGGCCAACGATGCTGGTAACGACTATGCCTTTGTGATGAATGGCTTTCAACAGGCCGCCGCACTTGCTCCATTACCCAAATACGATAAGCGCTACGCCCGCGCTATTGCCAAATGGCTTCTGAATGTTACCAACGCTAGCCGTTTGTTCTACTGGAATGCGCTTCCTCAAAACAATCAGGATTCCTACACATGGGCTTCCACCAACGACCCAACTGCCTGTATTCCTCATGAATCAATGAAACAGGTATTGTCAGGGAAAACTCCATTTGCCACGGGTGATGCAATGGGCGGTGGATGGGCAGCCACAAATCTTTCGCTCTACAGCGGTTCCAGTGTTGGGTATCTTGCTTCGGTGGTAAAATCGACCAATATTCCTCAAATTCTTCAGATCGACCTCAATAAAACCGATTTTTACGGGGAAAACAATTTGGTTTCATACCTCTACTTTAACCCAACTACGACCAGTCAGCAGGTTGATGTTGCGCTTCCATCTGGAACCTTTGGGGTATACGATGCCATTACCGAAACCATTCTTTCCTCAAGCGCAATAGGATCTATCCAGGTTACTGTTCCCGCGGGAGAGGTAAGGCTGATACGGCTTTTTTCATCGTCGATCACGCCGGATGCACGCGATGGAAGGCTATATGCCGGCACCGATATTCTCGACTATCACTACCAATATGCATATACAGCGACCCTTCGTGTAAAAGCCCTAACCACCGATCATAACCCCATTACCACGAATACAACCTACACGGTATATTGCACACCGGGCAATATAAATGTTGGCGATGCGGTGCAATTTGAGTGGTTGCTTAATGACGTGCCAATTAGTGGCCAAACCCAATCGCAGGTTCAGCTTACCGCACCTGCAACTCCATCTCAATTGGTTCTCAAGTGTATAATTACCGCCAATAGCCAAACTGCAGTGGATACGCTCCATCTTTCGATTGTGGATCACATACCAACTCCTCCGGCAGTTACCGGTATCCAATCGAGTTCAAAATTCACCAATATTGGCGACGAATGCACCTTTACTGCACTTGTTACTCCAGCACTGGGTGAAACGCTTCAGTATGCATGGAGCGCCTCTGTTGGCACGCTGAATCAAACCACCGGAAGTTCCGTTACTTGGCAGGCACCTTTAACTCCTGTCGTGGGCAATATTACCGTAACTGTAACTAATCAGGATCAACTTTCCACCACAGTATCCACAGGAGCATTAGTAAAAGACCCTAGTATCGCCGATCAAACACCGCTTATTTGGTACCCTTTCGATTCGAACACTCTTAATGCGATATCCGATCGTTTCAATGCCACGGTGGTTGGAGCAACTAAAACAATAGATCCCCGTGGAATGGCATCGTTGGCATATCGATTTACCTCGGGGCAAAATATCATCTATACCAATAATGACCCTGACCTCAATTTTTCTGATGCGGTGACCCTCAGCTGCTGGGTGAAATGCGATCAGCTCGGTTCCGAACGGTTTATCATTTCACACGGCTCATGGCAGCAGCGCTATAAACTATCCATTACTCCCGATGGCGTGCTACGTTGGACAGTAAAAACGAGCAACGGTGTGACCGATCTCGATGGCTCTGCACCAATTGTACTCAATCGATATTACCATGTATGCGTTCAATATACCGGATACTCCATGGAACTTTATCTGGATGGTGTTTTGGATACCTTTAAAGCCTTTTCTGGAGCCCTTCAACCCTCAACCGTGCCCATTACCATTGGACGCATGAATAACGTTGAAACGCTCTACAACCTCCTTGGAAGCGTAGATGAGGTAAAGCTATGGGATAGGGAGATTTCGGTATCCCAAGTTGAAAAGTTAAAAACCGAATGGGATTTGTCCAGCGGCATTGCCGACAACGAGCTGGTTGCACGTATTTTTCCCAACCCTGCAATAGATGTGGTAAATGTTGAATTTACAGGCATAGCACAAGCAACTCGGGTTTCGCTGTTTACCATGGATGGGCGAGAGGTTTCCGGCTGTCGTATTAACGTCGAAAGCTCTGGTATTCAACTTGGAATTCCTAATACCTGCTCTGGTATCTATATGTTAAGAATAATGCTTGCTGATGGCCGGTTGATTAACCGTAAAATTGTTATTCAATAGCTAAAATATTAAAGATTTTAAAGTACAATTTAACTCCTGTTTTATGTTACTTCAAAAATATAGGCTGCCAGTTTTACTCCTTTTTTTGACCTTTTTATTTTGCTCTTCATCTGGATTCAGTCAGCAGCTATCCCTTAAAGTTGCCGGTGATGAAACGGCAGGTTATCGTGTCGATATATACAATGGCAGTCAATTGGTAGTGACCAATACGGAGGAGTTCTCTCTACAAATGTTTAATCTCGACTTAAGTACAGTTGCAGAATTGCCGCATTGGACCGGCCAGAAATGGAATGGAAATGAAAAGAGTATAACCTTAACAAGAGATACTTACCTAAAAGATTTTGATGCCAACTTGTTGGTTTTGATAACCTATGAGGTGGTAAATGCAAATATTATAAAAAAGACAGTGGAACTGTTCCAGCCCTCCATGCCGGGGATGTACTATATTTTGCGAGAAACCGCTCATCCTGCAGAAAAGCCAAAGCGTTTTGTAACCTTCGAACATGATAATTTCCCCGGTGGCTTTGTTCACGAAATGTATCCTGCGGTGGGCTTTATTACGCCCAGCAATAGCGTGGTAGGTTTCCTAACCGATGCCGGTTATAAGAATCAGTTTACACGCAATACACGTCGCCGATTTAGCGGACGTGGTGGTGGGTTTGTGGGTATGCGCCGATTGCCCGATCCAAACCTGTTTTCTGTTGCAACGCAACCCGAAAGAAACGAAAATAACCAATACATAAGGCAGACCTTTGGCGAGATGTATAACCTCGACGCTGGTGTAGATACCGAGTTAATACCAGATGCCATCTATCAGAAGGAGGGCAATGCTGAGATAACTAGAAAAGATGGGCTTATCACTATTGAAGGCCATCCGGGAGGTAGAGCGGGAATCGATTTTATTGCCCCCTTCAAAGATCAGAGGATATATACCATTTCGTTTTTGTGTAAAGGAAATGCTGGCGTGGCCCTGAAGCTGTTTAGAATTAAAAATGGTCAACGAACTGTTGAGTTGGAAGATGGAGTTAAGTACATCGACAACTTTCCTGCAGAGGAGAATGGATGGACGCTCTTTAAGGGAAGCATACTCGTGCCCTATATTGAAAAGGATAGTGTATTGGTGTTCATTGGTACGCAATCGGGAAAAGAGTGCATGCTCCAAATAAAGGATTTGAAGTTTGTGGAGAATCACCCTCAGAGTGAGCCTTACAACGTGCTTCAAATTGGTGAAAGGCGGTAAAAACCACCTATATTTTTGTGGAACCGTGGGTGTCGCACCAGCAGTTTATAATCTCATCCCAGTCGAGGTTAGCCGAGGGAAAAGGGTTTAAGGGGGCGTTGATTGAAAAGATGCTGTATGCCAACTTCAACATGCTCACCTGGGTTACCGATACAAAAGACTTTACCCCGTTTAATGTGCCCAACATGAACTATGCTCCCGATATGTATAACCGGGATTCATTCTTTTCCACGATTGCATCGTACAACAAAGATTTGAACATGGCTATATGGGCTCAATGGGGCAGAACACAAACGCCCCAAGGCGGCATTGGCACCATTATAACTCCGCTCATGGGATCGGTGGAGGCTAAGGACAACGAAGCAACCATTGAATGGCTTATCTGGGCAATGATGAATAAGCGTCGCTTTGGCGTAGTGCTTCCGCAGGAGAAAATCAAGAGAGCCGTTGACTATGTGCTCAAGGAGTTTGATCCCAATGGAGATGGAATATGCAAGTCACATTTTTGCTTGGGTCAGGTTGATATTGTGGACTACAACCCTAAAACGGATAGGCTTGGCCTTAACCAAGGAATGCTGGCCATTGCATTACGAACGATTAAGGAGCTGGGATTTAACATTACAGAGGCCCATATCGAAAAAGCCGAGGCGGCATATCGAAACTTTTATGATCCCATACGAAAGCACATGCTTTTCGACAGGGAGTATCCCGACATTATTTCCCTTACCGATCTGGAGCCTGAATTTTTCTCGCTATGGCTATTTAATAGGCCAATGCTGACCGATGAAATGGTGAAAAATCATCTGGATCAAATTCCCGTACTCAATAAGGTGCCAAACTCTCCGCACCCGGAATATGGCACTACAGCACCCATCTGTGTAAGATTGATAAAGAGTGCACCTGGGTACTCCTACCTCTCTCCCGATTATCAACCATTTGGAAAGTTTGGTGAGGAAAATTATGCCAACGGTCAGCGCGATGGGGTTTACTACAATGGTGGCAGCTGGTTTCGGGCCGAATATTGTGCCTACGTGGTGGGCCTAAAACACGGTTGGAAAAAGGCACCCATGCTGATGGAAAACCGAATTTGGGCAGAGATCTATCTCAATCCCCAATGGCCATTTAGCAAGGAGTTTATCCCAACCAAATGGACTACAATCGCAAGCTGGTGGCCATCTACAAGAGGGCTATGCTGGAATGTATTTATTCTTATGGCCGATGAGGTGGCAGGCCTCCGCACACCCGATATGGATCCCGACTACATAAAATCGGAGGCAAAGTAGGAGCGCCATTTGTTATTGAATAGGGGTAGAACCCTGAGGAAGTAGCAAGGACTGCATGTAAATACGGCAGCCTTTGCTACTCCTTTTTTATGTGAACCAGTCCCAACTTTACTTTGCTGTGGCTTTCTAGACAAAATGACCGTGACAGGGCTCAAGCGCTATCCGATTATAAGACCAATGTTGATGCAAAGTTGGAGATAGAAGCGCTCACATTGAAGCTGGACAACATTGAAATAGAAAAATTGGATAAAATAATTAAGATGCTGGAGGAGATGAAAAGTAATTCAACGAGATAGATCAAAGCCTGCCCATAGCAGAATTTACACGCCCCCAAAAAAATATTCCGCTACCTTTTATTTTTACCTGAGAAATAAGTTAGAAATATATTGAACCCATAAAATTATGTCATAGCCAAATGATTGTTGAGGAATAAAATGCTTTATTTTTACAAAGGCATAACCCGGAAATCCAAATGAGAAAGTATCTGTTTGTATTGGCAATAGCGTTGCTTGCTATTACCATGAAGCTCGGTCACAGACGCAGGATTATAGCTGGATATACCTGTACTTCAGCAAATAGAATTGCTTCAAAACAGTGAAAGAGGCGGTAAAATCGGATTGTTGATATCGATATTCCGGTAAATACAACTGTTAAGCCAAATACCTATGCGTTTAATTATTGGCAACGAGGATTACAGCTCTTTTCAAACCGGCCTAAGCAACGAGGTTAATGTAGATTTTGCCATTAACCGATGCACGGGTATTTAAGGAATACTGCATCAACGTGATGGGTATTCCTGAAAAGCAGATAAAATTGTTGACCAACGCTACAGCCGGACAA